>Ga0209596_1000305_pt1 | contig 45953 bp, 46 predicted proteins | sample M_130807_MF_Meta_FD_187314 | JGI IMG/M metagenome (GOLD analysis project Ga0209596, IMG submission 187314) | Freshwater microbial communities from Lake Montjoie, Canada to study carbon cycling - M_130807_MF_MetaG (SPAdes) (version 2) | ecosystem: Environmental > Aquatic > Freshwater > Lake...
CCGCAGATGATCAAGAGCCTGCCGACTTCCGACAAGGGCCGTAACGGCCTCACATTCCGCCAGCAGCTCGAGCTGCATCGAAGCAAGCCGGAATGCGCATCGTGCCATAAGACGATGGATCAGCTCGGCTTTGGCCTCGAAAATTTCAGCCCCGTCGGATCATGGCGGACGACGGCCGGCAACAACCCGGTGGACGCTTCGGGCGAACTTCCCGATGGCACGAAATTCACCGGCCCCGTCGAACTCAAGCGACTGCTGCTCGAGCGTCGCGATGAGTTCATGCGCAATCTCACCGAGCGCATGTTCAGCTACGCGCTTGGACGCGGCGTCGAGCAGACGGACTGGCTCGCCGTCCGGCAAATCGCCCGCGCTGTCGCGAACGACGGCTACCGAGCGCAGCGCCTCGTGCTCGAAATCGCGAAGAGCCCCGCCTTTCAACTCCGCAAGCCCGCGGAAATACAGGCCACCGCATCCACCCCATGATCATGAACATCACACGACGCACCATGTTGAAGGGAATCGGCGCGACGCTCGCGCTGCCCGTGCTCGAAGCCATGCTGCCCGCTTCGAACGGCGCGCGTTTTCCCGTGCGGATGGCGCATCTCTACATCCCGAACGGCGTCCATGCCGACCTGTGGACGCCACGCGCGACGGGCCGCAATTTCGAGCTCCCGCAGACGCTCTCGCCGCTCGCGGAAGTGAAGGACGACATCCTCGTGCTCAGCGAACTGATGAACCACGCGAGCAACACCGGAGACGGCCATTACGTGAAGACGAGCGGCTACCTCACGAGCACGACCATCACGCACACAACCGGCGAGGCGCTGAATTGCAACGGCGTCTCGATGGATCAGGTCGCCGCAAAAAAGATCGGCAACCTCACTCCGCTGCCCTCGCTCGAGCTCGGCATCGAGCCGCCCGCGACCGGCGTGGACACGAACGTCGGCTACACGCAGCTCTACGGCGCGCACATCGCGTGGAGCCAGCCGACGCTGCCGCTCGCGAAGGAAATCAACCCGAAGCTCGCCTTTGATCGTCTGTTCCGCCCGAAGCCCGCGACCACTCGCGAGGCCGCAGACATCGCCGCGACCCGCGACCGAAGCGTGCTCGATCTCGTCGCCGGCGATGCGAAGCGCCTCCACCAAAGGCTCGGTTCCGGCGATCGCGCGAAGCTCGACGAATATCTTGAAAGCATCCGCGCCGTGGAGCGCCGCATCGAGTGGGACGCGAAGCGCCAGGGCGAGACGGCGATGTCCGACCCCGCCGCGCGCGCCGCGGTGGATGAACTCGGACGGCGCATTGATGCCTACTCCGATCCCGCGAAGCTCAGCGAGCGCGCGGGCAATCACACCGAGCACACGCGGCTCATGCTGGATCTCATGGCGCTCGCATTCTGGACCGACACCACGCGCATCTCCACGTTCATGTTTGGCAATGCCGTCAGCGCGCGCAGCTTTGCCTTCCTCGGCGGCGGCATCGGCTCGCACCACGAGACATCGCACCACGAAAACAACGCCGCCAAACTCGAACACTACCAGCGCATCACGCAGTGGCACATCGAGCAGTACGCCTACCTCCTCGGCAAACTGCGCAGCATCCGTGAAGGCCCCGGTACCCTGCTCGATCAGTGCATGATCGTCCTCGGCGCAGGGATGCGCGATGGCAATGCGCACAGCCCAAAAAATCTCCCCATCATCCTCGCCGGACGCGGCGGCGGAACCATCGCCACGGGCCGCCACGTCATGCACGAGCCCGCCACCCCGCTCGCAAACCTCTGGCACTCGATGCTCACGCGCATCGGCGCACCCGCCGAACGCTTCGCCGACAGCACGGGCGGCCTGAAGGGGATCAACGATCCGGATTTCGCAGGCGTCTCGTAGCCGCCGACGGAAGGAGGCGGGCTGTTCCTCGGAAAGTGCTCAGTGCTCAGTGCTCAGTTCGCAGTGCTCAGTAAGAACAGGCTTCTCCGCCGCGTGACTGAGCACTGAAAACTGAGCACTGAGCACTTCACTTCCCGCTCCCCGCGACCACCGCATCCTCGCGGTACATGTCCGCATTGCTCCCCTCGAACTCCGCCTTCAGCCGCACGCGGAACTTGCTGAGATCGATCAGCTCCCAGCGCGTGAACTTCACCTCGGCGCCCGTCTTCTCATGCTCGACGCCGATCACGAGATGGTGTGCATCGTCATTCACCTTGTTCGTCTCGCGCTTCGGCGTGAAATAAAACGTCCGCAGCGAACTGCGCTTGCTGCCCTTTGCATAGAGCTTCGGGTCGAGGTAGAGGATGCGCCCCGTCGCCTTGTCCACGAGCCGGATATCGGGATAGCCGCTGCGCTGCACATGCCCCGCCGCCGTCTTCGGCACTCCGCACTCGAAGCCCTCGATCTTGTTCAGCTTCGCCGCGATCGCGTCCTCGAAAAACTTGCTCATCTCATTCACGCGCTTCTGCCGTTTCGCGGGACTGTCCGCGGCGTTCATCTGCGCGAGCACATCGTCGAGCACGGTGCCGATGCTTTTCAAAATGCGCGCGATGTCCGCATCCGCGCGATCCACGGGGAGCACGCGCTTGCCGCTCGTGGCGCTGATCACGTCGGAGAAAAGGATGCCCTTCAGCGCAGCATCCTCGTCGAGCAGCCACGGGATGAGCTGGCGGACGGGCGACGGCTTTTCCTCGGCAAAGGTCGTCGTGCAGAACGTGAGGAGGCCGAGCAGAAGTGCGCGGATTGGGTTTCGGCAGGATTGTTTCATGCGTTCGTGATTCGACAGCGGAGGTGAGATGAGGACGGCGAGCACCGGGTAGCGCGGGCGTCCCGCCTGCCGTATCCTGTGAATTTTCAGAGACCGCATCATGCGATCTCGATGGCCTGTCCGATGAGCGCGAGCGCGGCCTTCAGCGTTTCATCGCTTCGCGCGTGAACGGTGAGCAGCGGTTCGCCTGTCTGCACCGCAGTGCCGATCTTTGAGATGCCGGAAACGCCGACGGCGAAATCAATCGTGTCGCTCGCCTTCGCGCGTCCGGCACCGAGCGCGATGCACGCGCGTCCGATCAGTCCGGCGTCCATGCGTGTGAGTTTCCCATCACGCGATGCAGGGACGACGTGGCGCAGCGGCGTGGTGTGGATTTCGAGGATGCGCTCCGTGTCCGCGGCGCGCCCGCCCTGCGCTTCGACGAGCTGCACCCACTTGCGCCACGCGGTGCCATCGTCGAGCCACTGCGCGAGCTGCGTGCGCGGGACGTTGGCGATGCGCTCTGCGAGATCGAGCGTGAGCTTCACGAGGTCGGCGGGGCCACGGCCTTGCAGCGTCTCGACGGATTCCCACACTTCGAGCGCGTTGCCCGCGGTGTGGCCGAGCGGCTCGCTCATCGGCGTGAGCACGGCTTCCGTTTTCACGCCGCACTCGCGTCCCGTCGCGCAGAGTGCGGCGGCGAGCGTCTCGGCGTCGGCGCAGTTTTGCATGAATGCGCCGCTGCCGAATTTCACATCGAGCACGAGCCTGTCGAGCGACTCCGCGAGCTTCTTCGACATGATGCTCGCGACGATGAGCGGGATGCTCGGAACGGTCGCCGTCACGTCGCGCAGCGCGTAGAGCTTCTTGTCCGCCGGGCAGAGATTTGCCGTCTGCCCGATCATCGCCACGCCGATGCGTGCGAGCTGCGCGGCGGTTTCACTTTCGCTGAGCGAAACGCGGAAGCCGGGGATGCTCTCCAGCTTGTCGAGCGTGCCGCCCGTGATGCCGAGACCGCGCCCGCTGATCATCGGCACCCAAAGATCGTCGCACGCGAGCAGCGGCGCGAGGATGAGCGAGACCTTGTCGCCGATGCCGCCGGTGCTGTGCTTGTCCACCTTCGGTGGCGAACCGGCGGGATGCGTCATCACGCTTCCGCTATGCATCATCGCCCGCGTGAGTGCGCCAGTTTCCGTTGCGGTCATGCCCTTGAAATAGACGGCCATCGCCCAGGCCGCGGCCTGGTAGTCCGGCACCTCGCCGTCTGTGTAGCCGCGGATGAACCCGGCGATTTCCTCCGCGCTCAGCTCATGGCCGTCGCGCTTGCGTTCGATGAAAGTGGGGATGTGCATCGTGGAATGCCGGTGACTTCGGAGCTATTGAAAATAGCCCGGCGATTTATCGCTGAGATTGATCGGAAGTGAAGACAAAGAGTCCCGTCAGGGACGAAAGAAACGTTCTGCCGTCCCTGCCGGACTCTGTCTTGTCCTCATCCGATCACCCAGTGCTGAAGCACTGGGCTATTTTCGAACACGGCACAGGAAAGGCCGAATGTCAGTCGTTGACCGGCTAGCTGAGAAAACTCTTTGCACCCGGCCAGGCGGGAAGCGCGAAGAATTCTGCAAGCGTCGCTGCAACGTCGGCGAAGGTTTCGCGCGTGCCGAGGGCGTTTGCTTTTCCGCCGTGCAGGACGAGGAGCGGGACTTCCTCGCGCGTGTGGTCGGTGCCGCGCCATGTGGGATCGTTGCCGTGGTCGGCGGTGATGATCACGAGGTCTGCGGGCTTTACGTCTGCGAGGAACGTGGGGAGCCATGCGTCGAATTCGCGCAGCGCGTTTGCGTAGCCCGCGACGTTGCGGCGGTGGCCGAAGAGCATGTCGAAATCCACGAGGTTTGCGAAGAGCAGTCCGTCGAGCGCGGGCCACTCGCGCGCGATGGCGGCCATGCCCTCGGCGTTCGATGTGGTGGGCGTGCTCGCGGTGATGCCGCTGCAGGCGAAGATGTCGCTGATTTTCCCGACGCCATGCACGGTCCTGCCGGAATCGGCGATCGCGTTCAGCACGGTGCGCGGCGGAAGCATGGCGTAGTCGTGGCGTCCGGTGGTGCGTGCAAATGCACCGGGCCCGCCGGTGAACGGGCGCGCGATGACGCGCCCGATGCGCGCGGCGTCGCAGAGGCGGCGCGCGATTTTGCAAATTTCGTAGAGGCGCGCGAGCGGGATGAGGGATTCGTGCGCGGCGATCTGCATCACGCTGTCGGCACTCGTGTAGAGGATGGGCTTGCCGGTGCGCAGATGTTCAGGGCCGAGTTCGTCGAGCACCGCGGTGCCGCTCCGCGGAAAGTTGCCGATGAACTCCACGCCGGCCTCGCGCTCGATTGCGTGGACGAGCGAGCCGGGAAATTTCTCGAACACCGTGAACGGATGCTCCAGCGCCGCGCCCGCGATTTCCCAATGCCCGGTCGTCGTGTCCTTGCCCACACTGCGTTCCCTCATGCGGCCCCAACTCGCTTGCGGTGGGCCGGCGTCCGCGCGGTTCAGGATGGTCGCGAGCCCGAGCCGTTCGAGATTCGGTAACGCAAATCCCGGCGTGTTTGCGTAGATGTGCCCGAGCGTATCCGAGCCTTCATCGCCATACGCCGCCGCATCCGGCGCACCGCCACAGCCGACGCTGTCGAGGATGAGAAGGAGGGCGCGCATTTCCCGCAGTCTGCGATTTTACCGCGGAGCGCGCCGAGCTTTTCTTTTCCCGCCGCCGCGTCTATGGCTCGTGGACGATGCAGAAAAACGACCGTATTTTTGTCGCGGGCCATGGCGGGCTCGCCGGCGGCGCAATCCTCCGCGAACTCCAGCGCGCGGGCTACACGGAGCTGATCACGCGGCGTTCGCGTGAACTGAACTTGCGTGATCGCGAGGCGACGCGTGCGTTCTTTGAGGCGGAGCGGCCACGGGTCGTGGCGGTCGCAGCGGCGAAGGTCGGGGGCATCAAGGCGAACAACGATTTCCCCGTGGAGTTCCTGCTGTGGAATTTGCAGATCCAGAACAACGTCATCGAGGCTGCGGCGGACTTCGGCGTGGAGAAGCTGCTCTTCCTCGGCAGCTCGTGCATCTATCCGAAATTCGCGAAGCAGCCGATCGCCGAGAGCGAACTTCTCACCGGGCCGTTGGAGCAGACGAACGAGGCGTATGCGATCGCGAAGATCGCGGGCATCAAGCTGTGTCAGGCGTATGCGCGGGAGTTCGGGAAAAGGTTCATCAGCGCGATGCCGACGAACCTTTACGGCCCGGGCGACAATTTTGATCTGAACAATTCGCACGTGCTCCCTGCGCTGCTGCGGAAGGTGCATGAGGCGAAGCTCGCGGGCGCGAAGGAAGTGGTCGTGTGGGGCACGGGCACGCCGCGCCGGGAGTTCCTGCATGTGGAGGATCTCGCCGCCGCGTGCCGTTTTCTCATCGAGACGCACGACGATCCCGCGCTGATCAATGTGGGCTTCGGCGACGACGTGACGATCCGCGAACTCGCCGAGACGATCTGCGAGGTGATCGGATTTTCGGGCGCGCTCAAATTCGACACGACGAAGCCCGACGGCACGCCGCGCAAGCTCATGGACAGCACGCGCCTGCTCTCGCTCGGCTGGAAGCCGCGCATCGCGCTGCGCGAGGGAATTCGGCAGACTTACGGGTGGTATGTGGCCGAGGGGCCGGGCGCGGGGAGATGACGGATGACGAATGAGGAATGACGAAGGGGCGGAGCGTCATCCGTAGCCGCGCTTTTACAAACGCAGCTACGGCGGTGCGCACGAGGAAACGCTTGCCGCGCCAACCGGCCTAAGACAAACGGAGCGCCCGAATCACCCCTCGCACACCACATTCCATGAAGCGCTCATCCTTCCTCGCCCTCGTCATTTCGTCCGCACTCGGTCTTCATTCATTCGCTGCCGATGCGCCGAAGCCGCTGCGCGTGCTGCTCATCACGGGCGGCTGCTGCCACGACTATCCGGCGCAGAAGGACATTTTGAAAAAGGGAATCGAGGCGCGCGCGAACGTGCTCGTGGAGCAGATTCACACGGACGACAAGAGCGTGAAGCCCCCGCTGCCGATCTACGGGAATCCCGATTACGCGAAGGGATTCGACGTGGTGATCCACGACGAATGCTCGGCGGGCATCACGGACCCGGCGGTGATCGCAGGCGTGATCAAACCGCATGCCGACGGCATCCCCGGCGTAAACCTGCATTGCGCGATGCACTGCTACCGCTTCGGCGAATTCCAGAAGCCCGTGTCGCCCGGCGCGGACAACGCGCGCTGGTACGAATACCTCGGCCTGCAGTCCACCGGCCACGGTCCGCAGGAGCCGATCGCAATCACATTTACCGCGAAGGATTCGCCGATCACGAAGGGCCTCACGGACTGGACGACGATCAAGGAGGAACTCTACAACAACATCCAGATCCTAACCGGCAAGGAGCTCGCGAAGGGCAAGCAGCTCACGAAGGGCAAGGACGGCGCGACGAAGGAGACGGAGACGGTCGTCGCGTGGACGAATGAGTATGGCCCGAAGGAGACACGCGTTTTCTCGACGACGATCGGCCACAACAACGCGACCGTGGAGGACGCGCGCTACCTCGATCTCGTCACGCGCGGCGTGCTCTGGAGCGCCGGGAAGCTGAATGACGACGGCACGCCCGCGAAGGGCTACGGCCCCGCCGGGAAGTAGGACAGCAGAGCCCCGTCTTTTTTCTAAATCGTAATCCTAATCTTACTCCGTCTTCCGGAGCGCCATGTTCAGGATGGTGATTAAGAATAAGATTGGGATTTAATTTCTCTCGCGTCGGCAGCGTGTCGAATGGAAGCGCGAAGCGTTTCATCCGGCAGTCGAGTGCGGGCGGAAGCGCGTGCTTCGTGCCTTTCACAACGCGCGCGGCCTCGGTGACAAGCGAGTGGCCGTGCTGGATTGCGAGTGCGTAAGTGCCGCGCGGATTTGGATTCCGATCGCCCCCGCACCCGATTCCGTTCTGCGCAAGCAGTAGCCGCTGAGCCGCACGGGATAGTCCGGCGTTATGTCCACCTTCGCAGCGCCCGCGAGCCGGCGCGGCTCGGCGGCGTCGAGCGGGAGCGTGGTGAAAATGATCGCAAGAATAGCGACGAAGGCGATCGGGAGGTGGGGAGTTTTCATGCGGAGGGTGACCGGTTACGGAGCCGCAGGGGCAACCGCGCGTGCGCGAAAATGTTGGCGCGATTCGGCGAGATGCCGATTCGAGTCTGCCGGCCGCGCCTACTTTTGCGAGCGCGGCGGGAGGAAGACGCGGCGCCGCTCGATGCGTGCGCCGTGGGCGATGAAGAATGCGCGTAGCTCGTCCGTCATGTGGCGTCCGTCGGGCAGCACGTTGAGATCGAACTGCATCCGGCCCGTCGGCGTGAGGCGCGATTCGGCGTCCTTCATGAAATATTCCCACTCCTCCACGCCCCAGTGCGATCCGTCGGCGCGGCGGTTGAAGCACGTCATGTGCGCCGTGATGAGATCGAACGGCGCGCCGAGATCCGGCAACGGCTGAAATGCGTAGATCGCGGCGTTGATGCGCGGGATTTTCAGCAGCGCGATGGTCCCGTCGAAGACCGGCTCGCCCGCGACATCGAGCCCGAGCACGTCGTGCCCGAGGCATTTTGCGATGTGTAGCACGTAGCCCGTGCCGCAGCCGAGATCGAGGATGCGCAGGCGCGGCGGGGCCTTGCGCACGCGCAGGTCGCGGATGCGCTTGGTGCTCGTCTTCATCCACTCCTCCACGTTCAGGTATTTCGCGGGCAGCAAGCGCTCGCCGGGGATGTAAAGTTTCGCGCGCAGCTTTTCCAGGCCCTCGCGATCGATCGGCTCCATGAATTGCCGCCAGCCGAGCGGATACGCCATGCGCCGCAGTCCAGCCACGAGGCTGTGCCATCCATCTGGGCCGAAAATCTTGCTGAGCTTGTGCGTGAACTTCATCCGTGTGGGAGCGTTGAAGTCGCATGGAAAACGGTCAAGCGCATTCCCATTTTGCACGCTCCGATTCATTGCGCAGTTCGAAATGCCGCAGGTTCCGCGCGGACCGTCGGCATGGCGACGGATGATTCGCACAACTACCACTCCAGCCCCGCGCCCGAGCAGCAGAGCCGCTCCGGGCGCGGATGGGTGATGGTCCGTTCGGAAAAATTGGACGCCGCGAGCCTCGTCAACGCAGCCGGTGATGCCCTGGAAGTGAGGCGTCTCGCGGAGCGGACGGCGCTCCGCTTCGCGTGCGTTCGTCCGAATCTCGAAGTGCCGTTTGCCGAGCGCGGCGCAATCGGCCACAGTGCGCGCTGATGCCGGACATCGTCCTCGCCACACTTAACGCAAAATACATCCACGCCTCATTCGGACTGCGCTACCTCATGGCGAATCTCGGCGGGCTGCGCGAACGGGCGTGCATGGCGGAATTCCATATCAACCAGACGCCGCTCGAAATCACCGAGGCGATCCTGTTGCACGAGCCGCGCATCGTCGGCTTCGGCGTTTACATTTGGAATGTCGAGCAGACCACCGAGGTCGTTGCATTGCTCAAGCGCATCCGCCCGGAGCTGATCATCATCCTCGGCGGCCCGGAGGTTTCGTATGAGACGGACGGCCAGGAAATCGTCGCGCTGGCGGATCATGTGATCACCGGCGAGGCGGATGTGAAGTTTGCGGAAGTGTGCGTGGCATTGCTGGAGCGCGGGGTGCAGAGTGGGATGGGCGTCCCGCCTGTCGGAGTGGGACGGGCGTCCCGCCTGTCCGGCACGGAGGATCTACGGACGCGCAGCTCTGGAGAGCTACGCTACGACCGCGCGACGCCCCCTCTGTCTGCAATCCGCAATCCGCTCACCGCTCCGCACGGGAATGACGAAGCATCCGAAAAATTAGCAATCAGCAATCAGCAATCAGCAATCCCGAAAATCATCCCCTCCGAACTCCCCGCGCTCACCTCGCTCGCATCGCCCTACGCCTTCTACACCGACGAAGACCTCGCGCACCGTGTCGTGTATGTGGAGGCGTCGCGCGGGTGTCCGTTCACGTGCGAATTCTGCCTCTCGTCGCTCGACCTCCCCGTGCGCGCGTTTCCGCTCGATGCCTTCCTTTCCGCCATGCAGCGATTGCTCGAACGCGGCGCGACACAGTTCAAATTCGTGGATCGCACCTTCAATCTCCATCTCCCCACGAGCATGGGCATCCTCCAGTTCTTCCTCGACCGCTGGCGCGACGGGCTCTTCCTGCACTTCGAGATGATCCCCGACCGGCTGCCCGAACAGCTCCGCGCGCTCATCCGCAAATTCCCGCCGGGCGCGGTGCAGTTCGAGGTCGGCATCCAGACGTTCGACGACGCCACGTCGAAGAACATCAGCCGCCGCCAGAACCTCGAACGCCTCGCCGACAACCTGCGCTTTCTCCGCGAGGAGACCGGCGTGCATGTGCATGCGGACCTCATCGTCGGCCTGCCCGGCGAGGGAATGGAAAGCTTTGGCCGCGGCTTCGATCGGCTTGTCGCACTCGGCCCGCAGGAAATCCAGGTCGGCATTTTGAAAAGGCTGCGCGGCACGCCCATCGTCCGGCACGACGCGGAATTCGCCATGCGCTACGCGCCCCATCCGCCCTACGAAATCCTCGCCACGCGCGACATCAGTTTCCCCGACATGCAGCGCATGAGGCGCTTCGCCCGCTACTGGGACATCGTGGCGAATAGCGGTAATTTTTCCAAGACCCTCACGCTGCTGTGGGGTGGGGGAGTCAGTAATCAGTCGGGGAAAGTAATCAGTAATCAGTCCGACGCCGCTCCAGGCGACACACTGATTACTGATCACTGCCCGTCCCCCTTCGCCTCCTTCCTCCGTTTCAGCGACTGGCTCCACGCCACGCTACGGCGCACGCACCAGATTGCTCTGCAATCCATCGCGCAGGCCCTCTTCGATTTCCTCACTGTGGAAAATCACGCCGATCCCGCGACCGTCGCCGCCGCGCTGGAAGCCGACTGGCGCCGCACCCCCGGACGCGAAGCGCTGACAATCCGCGGAATGCCCGCCGCCCCCGCGCCCCTGAAGCCCGCCGCCATCCGCACCGCCCGCAGGCAGGCCCGGCACACGCAGGTGCTATGAAAAAAATCCTGCTCCATTTTCCATTTCATTTTCCCGCCGTTCTTCACAGCCCGGTGGACATTTCCGCTGGCCCGTGATAGCCTCCGCTCATGATCGCCACCGTCGAACTTTCCGAGGCCGAACTCGCCGATCTCCGCGCACTCACCCATGCGCCGGATGCGCAATCCGCCGTCCGCTCCGCCCTCGACGAATACCGCCGCTACGCCCGCCGCATGCTTCTGAAGGATCTCTCCGGCCAAGTCGCCATGGACGACAACTGGCGCTTGCAGGAGACCGCCGAGACCGATGCGCCTCGTCCTCATTGATACCTGCATCTGGGTTCCCTTTTTCAGCCGTCCCCAGTCGGCGGAAAAGCAGAACGTGGATGCCCTGCTCGACGATGACCGGGCCACGCTCATCGGCCCCATCGTTACGGAAATCCTGCAAGGCATCCCACGCGAGCCACAGGCCGCCTACATTGCCTCGCTCCTGCGCGGCCTCCGTTGCCTGGAGATGGAATGGGAAGACTGGCTCGAAGCCGCCCGCCTCGGTCGCCGTTGCGCCGCTGCTGGACATCGCCTCCCGCTCAGCGATCTCATCCTCGCCGCCGTCGCCATTCGTCGTGCCGCGGAAATCTACACCAGCGACCCGCACTTCGATCTGCTCGGCGATGTCGTCCAGTATGCTCCGAATCTCTGAAGCGCCGCAGTCCATCGCGCAGGGCCTCTTCGATTTCCTCACTGTGGAAAATCACGCCGATCCCGCGACCGTCGCCGCCGCGCTGGAAGCCGACTGGCGCCGCACCCCCGGACGCGAAGCGCTGACAATCCGCGGAATGGCCGCCGCCCCCGCGCCCCTGAAGCCCGCCGCCATCCGCACTGCCCGCAGGCAGGCGCGGCATACGCAGGTGGTTTGAAGCGCCGGGCGGTGTTGCAGTGGTTTAAGTCAGACCGAGTCGGCGCGCGATCGCACGAACCTCTTGTCGCAAGTCGAGCACTGCGTGGACGACGATGCGCCGGCCTTCGAGTGTGTAAAAAATTCCGTGCGGAAAATCCCGGACGAGCAGCCGTCGAAATGTCGCAGAATACGCTGGCCCGCATTCAGGGAAGAGAAGAAGGCGGTCCAGCGCTTCCTCGGTGCGTGCATTGAAACGATTTCCCAAACCGGGCAGAACTTCTTCGAGTCGCGCTTGGGTTTCGAGGACGTCCGCCTCGGCGCGGGAAAGAATGAGCAGTTCGCTCATTCGCCGCGGGCGGCACGCAGCCGCGCCTTCACCTCTGCCCACGGCGCGGCCATCGCCGGGTTTTCGCGATATTCCGCCAGACGGCTCTCCAGCAGGTGGACAATCTCCGCCTGCGGTTCTGGAATCGCGGGCGGCAGCAATTGCTGCCAGAGTTCATCAATGAGCTGCCATTTTTCCTCGGCGGAGAGCTTTTGCACCGCGGGCACTTGATCGAGAATCATGCGCCCAAACTGCCACGCACCGGCAAGGTCGCAAAGAGCAAAATGGCACCGATCCCGCGACCGTCGCCGCCGCGCTGGAAGCCGACTGGCGCCGCACCCCCGGACGCGAAGCGCTGACAATCCGCGGAATGCCCGCCGCCCCCGCGCCCGATGAGGGCTTGGACTGTTTATCTTAAAAACGGAAATGGATGGCAGAGGAATGGGGGCAAAGGAATAGGGAAGCAGAGGTTACGAATTCCGGACGCGTCACCCGATGGGTGAGCGTGATTCTTCCCGCAAGATTCTGGCATTCATTCCCTTGCCCCCATTCCTTTGCCTCCATCCCCGGATTCAGGTTTATTGTCGTGACCCAGGGCGTTGCCCTGGGCTGGCATGTCACCAGGCCTTTGGCCCTCGATACATCGGCGTCTCAACCGTTTTTCGACTATCAGCCGGTTTTCAACTTGAGTTGGTATTATCTCCAGGAAAAAAATCTGCCGGTGAAATTCCACCGCGAGTTCACGGCGCACGCGAAGGACGATCCGACGGGCTTTCAGACGCTCAAGAAAGTGCTCGGTGAAACCGACATGATTGCATTCCAGAAGCGATGGCAGGAAACCGTGATGAAGCTCACGTTTCCATGAGCCAGAGCGGTTCAATAAAGGTGTGGCCGTTTTGGATGAAGGCGCGGAGCGCCGGTGGAGCGTGACCTCCGGGCACGCTTCTTCGGCTGGGTGCAAGTATTCCACCGGGAAACGCGCCCGGAGGTCGCGTTCCACCGGGAAACGCGCCCGGGAGGTCGCGTTCCACCGGCGCTCCGCGCCGGGGAACTCGGAACTCGGAATCCGGCTGCACTATTTGGTGAGCCGCCCTATTCCTCCACCGGGAGCCGGTCGCGAAATTTCCGCATCAGCCCGACGAGCTTTCTGGCCTTCCAGTAGCGCGGGAAAAATTTCCGCGGCTCGGAGAGGGAGCGGAAAAGCCAGCCGAGGTAAAGGTAGTCGGCCCATACGGGGATGTTCACCTGCTCGCCGCTGAGGAAGCCGATCGCCGCGCCGATGCAATGGATGCCGGGCTTGTAGTCGAGCGTGCGGCGCAGGTGCAGGCCGAGACGTTCCTGCACGCCGCCGCCGAGGCCGACGATGATGTGCCGCGGGCGCTTCCTGTGAATCATCTCCACGAGCGCGGGATCGCTCAGTTCGCCCTTCGCATACATCGGCGCGAGGTAGCAGTCGTCCACAGTCGTGGGAAAGCCCTGCGCTTGCAGCCACGCGATGTTTTTGTCGCGCGCCGCGGGCGTGGGCATGATCCACAGCACCGCGCCGGGCTCGCGGACGGACGGCTCGGCGAGCATGAGCTTCAGATATTCGAGGCCGGAGACGCGCGTGATTTTTTCCCCGGTGAGCCTGCGCCAGAGAAGCACCATCAGCCCGCTGTCGGTGATCGCGAGGTCGGAATTTACGAGCGCGTCGCGGTACGGCACGTCGTGAGGGAGATCCACGAGCGCGGGCGCGGCAGGCACCACGACAAGTCCGCCGCGCATCCCGATGGCCAGCGCTTCGCGCGGTGTGCCGGTGAAAAAGCGGATGCCAAGAATCTGCCGGAATGAACCGCCCCCGGCTGGCTGTGCTGCGTCCGGCATTTTCGCGCGGCTGCTGCTTCGTTACTGCTTGGTGTTGCCCGCGACGATCTGGTCGTGGATCCACGCGTAGGTCTTCTCCAGCCCGTCGCGCAGCTTCGTGCCCGGCTCCCAGCCGAATACTTTTTGGATCAGCGTGTTGTCGCTGTTGCGGCCGTTCACGCCCTTCGGCGCGTCAAGATTGTAGTTCCGCTTCAGCTTCACGCCGGCGATGCCTTCGACGATGTCCACGAGCTGGTTGATCGAGACCATCTCGCTGCTGCCGATATTGATCGGCTCCGCAAAATCGCTGTGCGTGAGCATCTGCGTGCCGTGCAGGCAGTCCGCGATGTACATGAAGCTGCGCGTCTGCTTGCCGTCGCCCCAGATGTCGATCTCGTGCTTTCCGCTGCGCTTGGCGTGAATCACCTTGCGGCAAATCGCCGCCGGCGCCTTCTCGCGTCCGCCGTCCCACGTGCCGTTCGGGCCATACACATTGTGGTATCGCGCGACGCGTGTGATCACGCCGAAGTCCTCGCGGAAATGCCGGCACATGCGCTCGCTGAACAGCTTCTCCCAGCCGTAGCCATCCTCGGGCAATCCGGGATACGCGTCCTCCTCCTTCAGCGCCGTCACATTCGGATCGCGCTGCTTGTCGGCATTGTAAACGCACGCGCTCGACGCGTAGAAAAACCGCTCCACGCCGATGTCCTTCGCGGCCTCGAGCAGGTGCGTATTGATGAGCACGCTCAGCATGCACAGCGCCTTGTTGTTCTCGATGAATCCCATCCCGCCCATGTCCGCCGCGAGATTGTACACGACCACCGCGCCCTGGAGCGCGTCGTAGCACGCCTGCTTGTTTTGCAGGTCGAGCACACGGTTGTCCACGTCGGGGAAAAATTGATACCAGTCCTTGATGGGCTTCCGGTCCACGCAGCGGATGCGCGTGAAGCCCTGCCGGCGAAGGTCGCCGACGAGATGTCCGCCGATGAATCCACCACCGCCGCATACGACTACGAGATTGTCTTTCATGATTTTGGGATAAAGATTTTTGGGAAGGGAGCGCGTAGCTAGTCGAGACTCGCATGGGGTTCAACGGAAAATGTGCGGCTGCTGCCGTGGCGCGGACGTCCCGTCTGCCGTATCGCAGGCGTCGCGCCTGCCTCACGATGAGGCAAGCCGGAGGCATTGCGATACGGCAAGCGAGGACGCTTGCGCTACTTTGCATCTTCCCCTTGTCGCCGGGCGCGGCGGCGGCGTAGTTTCGCAGCCCCGCATGAATCGCCCCGTGAACCCAAACCCCGTCCTTATTTTGTGAAAATCCTCGTCACCGGCAGCAGGGGATTTGTCGGCGCAAGCTTCGGCGTTTTCGCCGCAGCCGCAGGACACGAGGTGCTCGGCATCAGCCGCTCCAGCCAGCCCGAGCCCGGCTGGCCGGGGCGTCATGTGCAGGGCGACGCCGCGCAGGCCGACCTCGCACCCATCATCCGAGATTTCGCTCCCGACCTGCTCCTGCAGGCCGCCGGTTCCGCATCCGTCGGCCCGATCCCCCGCCTTTCTCCCTTCTACTTTCTCCTGTCCCCGCTTGCCCGAACCATCGCTCTCCGGTAATCTCCTTTCCATGACGACCGTCTCCATCCCGATCGATGAAAAGTGGCTCGCTTCCTCCGGATTTTCCGCGGAGGAAGCGGCGCGTGATTTTCGCCACCTGCTGGCCTCCCGGCTCTTCGAACTGCGCAGGCTGACCCTCGTTCAGGCTGCCGCGATGGCCGGCATGGATGCCTGGCAGTTTGCCGATTATCTCGGTGCCGTCGGCATCAGTATCCTCAATCTGCATCCCGACGATCTCGCCGCAGAACTGGAGCATGCGCGAGCGGAGTATCTTCATTGAGCGGCACGGCGAACTCGACTTCTGTCACTTCGACCTTTACAGTCAGGCTCTTGCAAAAATCGAACGCGGGCATGAGCGCGATCTACGTGACGTGGAATCCATGATCCGCAACCGCCTCGTCACCACGGCCCGGCTTCGGGAAATGTTCCGCGCCATCGAACGCGATCTCATTCGCTATCCGGCCATCAGCCCCGCGGCGTTTGCGACTGCCGTCGATGCCGTTTGCGCCCTTCACCGCGACTCATGAACCAGCTCCACCATCACCCTGGAGGCACTCTCATCGCCGCGGGGCTCGACGATTGCCGTGCCGGCCGCGTCACGCCGGCGGCGTGCCTCATCTTCGTCGGCTGGCCGCGGCTGGAGCGCGCCGGTCTCGACCTGACCGGCTGCAATGTCCACCGGATCACCGAGCCCGAGCACCGTCTCTATCGGCTGCTCGGCGCCGAACCCGGCGACCCCTATTCCCGTTACAACGCCCTCATCCGGGAACTCATCAGCTTCGAGCATTCCATGGAGCACGAGCAAGCCCGGCGCCGTCGCGCGCCCGCCGATGGGCGTGATTAAAACCGAGTCCAGCGGGAGGACGGGATGGCAATGTGGCACAGTGCTTCCAGCCTGTGGGGCAATCGGGCGTCCCGCCCGGGGTCTTTGCGCACCGGAAATCGATCCTGCGGGCAGGATGCCCGCAGGCCCCACAGGCGGGACGCTCTGTGCCACGACCCCGCCGCGAACCGCGGCCGAACCCACCGGTGCTCGCATCACCATCAACGGGCGCTCGCCAGAATGCTCTCATCTCGATCCCTCCTTTGCAGGTTTGCTCTTTTCTCCCATTTCCGTAGGTTCGCCGACATGAGTTCCATCGCCTCATCCGCCATTCCAGCCGCTGCGCTCACCATAGCGCAGCGCCTCTCCGCATCCCTTGATCCGGATCGCATCTGGCTTTTTGGCTCCCACGCACGGGGTGATGCCACTCCGGACAGCGATCTCGATTTTCTGGTCGTCATTCCACAATCGGCCGACTCGCGCTATCGTCGTGCCGTCAAAGCTCGCGCCTTGGTCACCGAACTCCGCGTGCCCAAAGATATCATCGTTCTGACCCGCGAGGAGTGGACCAATGAACTCCGGGTTCCATCGTCCCTGGCCAGCACCGTGCTTCGGGAAGGGGTCTCCTTATATGGCTCCTGAGTGGCTCTCCATGGCGCGCATCTGGCTCGCCAAATCACAATCCGATCTTCAGTCCGCACAGATCCTGATCGAAGGTTCGGAGAAACATCTCGATACCGGCTCTTATCATTGCCAGCAGTCAGCAGAGAAGGCTCTCAAGGCATGGCTGACCGCCCGTGGCATTCCCTTCAAAAAGACTCACGCGCTCGATATTCTGCTCGACGACTGCGTGACCTCGTGCCCGGAATTTGAAACTTACCGGCCACACGCAGAAGAACTCACGCCCCTGGCCACGGAATTCCGCTACCCTGGCGATCTGTTCGAACCAGCCTTCAGTGAAGCCGTGCGGGCCCTGCATCTCGCCAATGAAGTTTTCACCTTCGTTTCGACCGCTCTCACACGGCTCGCCTCCGAGGAATCTCCGCCCCCGCATTAGATTTCCACCTCCTCTTCTACTTTCGCCTTTCATTTTCCCGTTCCGCTTTCCCGCCTTTCCGCTTTGCCAGCGCGCCCCGCGCTGCCCTACGGGCTGCCTTCGGCAGGCTATGTCGTTCCACTCCATTCCGCGCTCCGTTCACCAGTCACCGTTCACCAGTCACCAGTCACCAGTCAGTCTTTGTTGCATCACCTTGTCGCTCATCTGGGCATCGGACTCCCCGAATCGTCGGCTCCGCAACCACGGCTCGTGAGGCGGGGAGACGATGTGCTTCTCGAAGCAGCACCGGGCGCGCCCCCCATGACACCGCAAAGCGTAAAGCACATGCTGGAAAACTGGCCATGAGTTGGCTGCTGCCGTGGCGCGGACGTCCCGTCTGCCGTATCGCAGGCGGCAGTGTGGTGGAACGCGACCTCCGGGCGCGTTTCCGGCAGGACGGGTGTGTTTCGCGGCGGGGCGGCGGGCTCTCTCGCCCGCCGAAGCGTGTGCGGAGCGCCCGCTCCACCACGCGTTCTCCGATGCACAGATCGGAAGACGCACAGATCTGGAAGTCCGCCGTGTTTGCACATGCGCTGCGAAGCGTTTCCGGCGGGTCACCGGAAACAGCACGCGAGACGCGTGCTCCACCCGGGAGGCACCGCTGCAACGGACGGCGACGGGACGTCGCAGCCACGATCGCAGCCACTTTGCGCAGCCAAGTTTGCATCTTCCCCTGCATCTTCCCCTTGTCGCCGGGCGCGGCGGCGGCGTAGTTCCGCCGCCCCGCATGAATCGCCCCATGAACCCAAACCCCGTCCTTATTTTGTGAAAATCCTCGTCACCGGCAGCAGGGGATTTGTCGGCGCAAGCTTCGGCGTTTTCGCCTCGGCAGCGGGACACGAGGTGCTCGGCATCAGCCGATCCAGCCAGCCCGAGCCCGGCTGGCCGGGGCGTCATGTGCAGGGCGACGCCGCGCAGGCCGACCTCGCGCCCATCATCCGCGAATTCAATCCCGACCTGCTCCTGCAGGCCGCCGGCTCCGCATCCGTCGGCGCCTCGATTGCCGATCCCGTGGGCGATTTCCGCGCGACCGCCATCACGCTCACGAATGTCCTCGACGGCGTCCGCCGTTCCGGGCGCATGCCGCTCGTCGTCTTCCCGTCGAGCGCCGCCGTGTATGGGAATCCCGCGACCCTGCCCGTCGGCGAGGATGCGCCGTGCGTGCCTATTTCGCCGTACGGATTTCACAAGGCTGCGTGCGAACTGCTGGCCCGCGAATATTCCCACTGCTTCGGCCTGAGCACCGTCGTGTGCCGCATCTTCTCGCTCTTCGGCAGCCGGCAGCGGCGGCTTCTCGCGTGGGAGATTTTTGCGCAGCTCGCCGGAAAATCCCCCGCGCTCGAACTCCAGGGCACGGGCACCGAGACGCGCGACTTCCTGCACATGGATGATCTGTCCCGCGCCATCCTCATGCTCACCCCCGTCGTCCCGCGCGGACAATGCACAATCCTGAACGCCGCCAGCGGACGTGAGACGCCCATCATGGAACTCGCCGAGACGATGCGCGCGATCGTCGCACCGGAGAAAAAGATCACCTGCCGCGGAATCGCGCGCCCCGGCGATCCGCACCGCTGGTGCGCGGATGTCCGCCTGCTCCGTTCGCTCATTCCGGACTGGCAGCCGCAGGAATTTTCCGCCGCGCTCGGCGAGACCATCCGCCAATGGAAAGCACTGGAGAGCCGCTGATGAAAGCGGATCATAGGCGTCGCGCCTGTGAAGGCAGGTAGCCCGTCCCGGCTGCCCCTCCGCGCGCCCGGGCAGGCGGGACGCCCGCTTGCCGTCACAGCCGGGACGGCTGTGTTCCGTACCCGCGATGACCGGCGCCCTTTCCAATCGCCACCGGAAATGGCTCGGCTGGCTGAACCTCCTCGCGCGCTTCGCCTCGGTGCAGCTCGGGAGTCATCTGGTCGGCTTCGCACTCCGGCAACCCCGGAATCCGGCTGACTTGGGCCGCATGTGCGGGATCTCGCCGCGCAGAGAAAGAAGGCCCGTTCCACTTGACGCTTCGCAATTCGAGTCGCTAACTTCCGGGCTGATTGAACTTTTATCACATGCGACCGTTACAAATTCCCGAAGACCGAATCGACAAGGATGCGCTGTGCCTTCGGCCATCCGGCATCGTGAAGCCGGTCAAGTCGCTCCCGGCGTGAATTCGATGAGGCCATGAGCGACCGCGCACGACCCTATCTCTCCGTGGTCATTCCAGTCTATCGCGCGGCCGCGTCGCTGGAGGAATTGATTGACCGGTTGCTCGCGATGGTGGGCGCGCTCTCGAAGACTGTTGAGGTCATTCTCGTGGACGATTGCAGCCCGGATAATAGTTGGGAGTTGCTCATGCGATTGAAGGCGCGGCATCCGAATCTGTTGAAGATCGCGCGGCTCCAGAAGAACAGCGGCCAGCACAACGCCATCCTTTGCGGATTTTCGCTGGCCGAGGGTGAAATCGTGGTGACGATGGATGACGATCTTCAGAATCCTCCCGAGGAGATCCCGAAGCTGATCGAGGCGATCGAGCAAGGGTATGATCTGGTCATTGGCGCCTATGAGGCCAAGCAGCATAGCGCCGCGAGAAACGTCTCCGGCGGGATGGTGGATCGCGTCATCCGGCGGATGTTCGCGCTGCCGTCGGATTTCCAGCTCACGAGTTTTCGCGCGGCGCGGCGGCATGTGATTCTCAGCGTGCGGCAGATGAGTGGGGTGTTCCCGTATGTCACCACGATGCTTTTTTCCCACGCCTCGCGGTACGCAAACACAGTCGTCCGCCACGACCGGCGCAAACATGGGGAATCCAACTACGATCTCGGCCGCAGCCTGCGTCTGGTGGCCAATCTCATTCTCAGCTATTCGACCCTTCCCGTGCTCCTAGTCGGCTTTCTGTGCCTCGGCGCGTTCGCCTTTTTCCTCGTGTTCGGGAGCTGGGTGCTGGTCCAGGCGTTGATCGGGGGAAGCAGCGTCCAGGGCTGGGCCAGCACGATCATTGTGCTGTCGTTTTTTAATGCCCTGACTCTCCTCTGCCTGTTCATCTTCGCCCTCTATCTGTCGCGCATGAACCAGCAGCTCACCCGCAGCAGGGTCAGCTTTACCATCGCCGAGCTGCACGATGTCTAGGACGCTGTTGGTTCTTGCAGCCTCCCGGTACCAACTGGACACAATTCGCACCGCGAAGCGTCTCGGATACCGGGTCGTCACCACTGATAACGTGCCGGACAATCCAGGCCATGCGCTGGCAGACCGGGCATATGGAGCCGACACCACCGATATCGACGCTGTGTTGGGGATCGCCCGAACTGAGAAGGTCGATGGCGTCATTGCGCCCTGCACGGATGTGGCCGTCGTCACGGCTGCCCATGTGGCTCGCGAACTCGGATTGCCCGGTGTGCCTGTCGAGGCCGCGCGCATCGTCACGGACAAGCTCGCTTTCCGTCAGTTCCTTGAAGAACAACGCCTGCCGCGTCCCGCCTTCATGAAAATTTCCTCGTTGAGTGAGGTGCCTGCGGACTTCGATCCGGGAGAGTGCAGAATCATCAAGCCCGATCGGAGTTCCGGCAGCAAAGGCATCTTCATCGTGCGAACTCCCGGGGAACTTGCCGCCCGGCTGCCGGAGTCCCGTTCGTTCAGTCCGACAGGGACCGTCGTGGTCGAGGAGTTTCTCGAAGGCCACCAAGGCACCTGCGAGGGCGTGCTGGCGGGAGGCAGGATTGCGTTTCACGTCATCCTCGATCGGCAGACCGCGCCCGCGCCGTTTGTGACGACGATCGGGCATTATCTTCCGACGGTCCTCAGCGAGCAAGCGCAGCGGCTCCTGCTTCAGCGGTTGGAGGATGTCTGGTCGCGGCTCGGAGTGACTGACGGTCCTTTCGACTGCGATTTCGTCTGGGCGAAGGACGAGATTTTTCTGATCGAGATTACGCCGCGGCTCGGCGGGAACAGCATCTCCCAATTACTGCGTCTCGCGACCGGGTTCGACCTCGTGGAGTATGCCGTGCGGCACGCTTGCGGGGAACCGTTTGAACTTCCGGCCACGCCGGAAAGCCGCCCCGTTGCCGTGGTGCTGCTGGGCGTGTGGCGCACCGGGAAGCTCCATTACGATGTGGCCGCAGCCGCGAAGTTGCAGGAGGAGCCGTGGGTGTGCTCGCTGACTTTTGATGTCGAACTTGGCGACCCCGTGCAGCCGTTCATCAATGGCCGTCATCGCATCGGGGAGGCGTATGTCACAGCCGCCGACCGGAGCAGCCTGGAACAGCACGTCCGGACATTGAAAGACCGCCTGAATCTCCAAGCCGTCTGAGGGTGCAAAGAACGACGATGAGTGCTGTCGAATACGTGCGGAATCAGCGGGGGATTTTCCAGCCGTCCGTGCCGGTGCAGCACCGCGATGAGCACTACAACGAGGAGGCCTTCAAGACGCTCTTCGACATGCAGGGCCGGCACTTCTGGTACCGGGGAAGGCATCGTTTCCTTCTGCACGCAGTCTCGAAGCGGATCGGCGGGAGGAATGGGCTGAGTGCCATCGATCTTGGCGGCGGGTGCGGCGGCTGGATCGGCTGCCTCAATAAGGAACTCGGACGGAATTTCGCCGAACTCGCCTTGGCAGACTCTTCACTCAGCGCCCTGGAACTCGCGAGCGGCGTGCTCCCGCCGGAGACTGCTCGTTACCAGATCGATCTCATGTCGCTGCACTGGGAGAACCGCTGGGACGTCGCTTTTCTCCTCGATGTGATCGAGCATCTGCCCGATGACGCCGGTGCTTTGCGAGAGGTGTACCGCGCGCTGAAACCCGGCGGGCTGCTGTTTGTCACCACGCCCGCGCTGAAGTTTTTTTGGACCTATAACGACGAGGTCGCCCGTCACATCCGCCGTTATTCCAAGGCAGACTACGCGACGCTCGCGGAGAAGACCGGGCTGCGCCTGCTGAAGTCGCACTACTTCATGTTCTTCCTCAGCCCGCTTCTATGGCTGAGCCGCATTTCATCGAAGGCGGGGGCGCTGAACGATGAGGAACGCCTGCGGCTGGCGAACAGGGCTCACGCAGTTCCCTCGCCGCTGGTGAACGGCGTGCTCTCGATGCTGTTCGCCGCGGAGACGCCGATCGGCCAGTGGCTGCCGTTCCCGTGGGGTACTTCGATCCTCGCTGTCTTCCAGAAGCCGTCATGAGTTCGAAAGGTCCGGCTCCCTCGTTCATCCGGAGCTTCGTCCGGGTGGCGTTCTCGTTCCTCGTTCTCGCCCTGTGCGTCCGTTACATCGTCGTGCATTTCGACTGGAAGGAAATCCGCACCGTCATGCAGCAGGGCCATCCGGTCATGTTCATCGCGACCACCGTCGCATGCACGCTGGCGTATTGGGCACTGAGGACGTGGCGCTGGCGGATTCTGCTCGGAACGACCCAGGCGGCGCGCATCCCGTGGCTGGATTTGTACCTTTGCACTGCATCCGGCCTGGCCCTCGCACTGGTCACGCCGTTCCAGTCCGGCGAGGCGGTAAAGGTGGAATTGCTGCGCAAGCTCGGGAGAATCGAGCGGTTCGACGGCTACAGTTCCTTTGCCATCGAGCGGCTGCTCGATTTCGGATCGGTGCTGGTGCTGGCGCTCATCGCGGTCGCGGCAGATCCCGTATGGGGACTGAACTCGAACGTGCTTGTCGGAGTGTGCTGCGTTTTCGTGATCGGAGTCCTCGCGGCGTGGCTGGTGATCGCGAAAATCGGGCGGAGCGCGGGCGGCTGGCTCCAGCGATTGCAGTGTTACACGGCCCGGCCTGCGGCGCTGGCGGGCGCGACGATTCTCTCGCTCGCATCCTGGCTGGTCGTGGTTGCCGCGTGGCATGGATGCCTGCGCGGAGTGAACATCAGCCTGCCCGCCATCCAGAGTGTCGGCCTCACCTCAGTGATGACACTGGTCAATATCCTCAGCCTGATTCCCGGAGCCGTCGGCATCTCCGAGGCGGGCATCGCGATGTTCCTCCAGCGCATGGGACAAGAAGCCGCGAACGCGCAGGCGGGCGCACTCATGGTGCGACTCTTTGCCTTGGTCGCCATCGGCCTCGGGATCCTCCACTTTCTGCTCTGGCAGGCTGTCCGAAAGGAGCGACGGCCATGATTCCACGGACCAAGGTCAACTACTCGTGCCGCGAACTGCTCAGCGCGATTTTCGTCGGCGAGCGATCCCATGAGCATCGGGAAAATCTCCGCGCCCGACTGAAGGCGTTCTTTCAGTTCGAGCATGTGTTACTGACGCCTTCCGGCCGTGCGGCGCTGTATTACCTGCTGAAGGCGCTTCCGCAGCAGCGAGTCGTCGTCCCCGCTTACACATGCAAGGCGGTGGTTGAGGCTGCGACACTCGCGGGGAAGACGGTCATCCACGCCGAGGCGGAGGCGGACGGATTTAACATGGACGCGGGGATGCTCGCTCCGCTGGTGGACGGCGACACAATCCTCATCGCAACGCATCAGTTCGGGATTCCTTGCGCCATTGAAGCCATGCGCAAACTCTGCGATGAACGTGGCGCGTTTCTCGTCGAAGACGTGGCCGCCGCCCTGGGCACGCGAATCCACGGGCGGCTGGTGGGAACATGGGGGGATGCCGCGTTTTTCAGTTTTGATTCCACCAAGCTGATCAATGTCCCGTTAAAGGCGGGATTCCTCGCCGTGCGCGACGCCGCGCTTTCGGACAGGGTCTCACGGAACTACGAGCTGGAGACCGCGCCCATGACCTTCGGAAGAAAGGCGGCGCTCATCCTCTACGGCTTCGTGCTCCTGCTGCTGGAGAACCCGATCCTCTACCGCATCTTCCACAAGCTGATTTTCGAATGGCGCGGGCGCTACACGGCCGATGGGCCGGGGCTGAACCTCACGCTCACTCCCTTCTACACAGAGCGCGTGCCCGAGTGGCAGGCATTCCTCGCGTTGCGCCAAGTCGAAAGGCTCGATGCAATCATCGCGCGACGACGGCAGATATACGAAGCGTTTGGGCGACTGTTGAAGGACTGTCCCGCATTCCTGCTGCCGCCTGCCGACGAGCGTGGCGAATGGGCGTGCATCCGCTATCCAATCCGGGTCAATGGCGACAAGCTCGCCTTCTACCGCAAAGCGACGCGGCTTGGCATCGACTTCGCGTTCAGCTTCACTTTCATCGCCTGCCCCGCGCACATGAACCGTGCGCAGGGCCTCGCCGCCTCCGTTCTCGACCTCCCTTTCTACACAAAACTCTCCGACCGCGAACTGAATGAAACGACCCGAATCCTCCGAAAGTTGACCTTATGAAAATCAGCGGACTCATCACGATGCTGAAGAACCGTTCCCAGCGGGAGCGCCTGTACTCCACGGCTGAGTACTGGAATTCCAAGGCGGTGGAACTCGATGGCGACGCCGTCTCCATGTGGGCCAACAACAATCTGAACCGGCTCTATCACGCCGAACAAATGCGCCTTGTGGAAAGCGAACTGCCCGCCCTCGCCGGAAAAGCCGTCTTGGATGTGGGCTGCGGCACCGGGCGGCTCTCCCGCTTCCTGTCCGAGCGCGGAGCGACGGTGACCGGGATTGACTTCTCATCCAAGGCGATCGAGTTGGCGAAGCAGCAGTCGCCCGCCGGCGTCCCCTCGTACCGCGTCCAGTCGGTCTTCGAATTGAGCGATGAGGGACTCTACGATCTGATTTTTTCCTGGGGCTGTGTCGTCATGGCTGCGACGAACCGGGAGGAACTGCTCCGCGTGATGAAGGCGCTCCACCGCTCGATGAAGCCCGGTGGTCGAGCCCTCCTGCTTGAACCGGTGCACCGCGGCTTCGTGCATCGCGTGCTCAACATGAACATCCGCGAGTTTTGCGAGGTGATGAAGGAAGCCGGGTTCCGCGTGGAGCGCGTCCGCGAGATGCACTTCTGGCCGATGCGATTTGCGCTCGCCTACGTCCGCTGGCCGGCGTTCATCACGACGCCGATGTACCATCTCGGACAGGCCATGATGAGACTTCCCGGCTTGCGCGGGATGGGCGACTACAAGGCCGTGGCAGCTATCGCCGATTGATTCCGCCTCCAGCTGACATGGAAACTTTCCCCATCCCATTCAACCGCTCTTCGCTGCAAGGCCGCGAGTTGGAATTCATTTTTCAGACCATCACGGCGGGGCAGATCGCCGGGGATCAGGCGTTTTCCAAGAAGTGCCATGCGATGCTGGAGCAGGTGCTCGGGGTGCGGCGCGCGCTGGTGACGACTTCGTGCACCCATGCGCTGGAGATGGCGGCCGTCCTGCTCGACATCCAGCCCGGCGATGAAGTCATCGTGCCGTCGTTCACTTTTGTTTCGACGCCGAATGCCTTTGTCACGCGCGGTGCGAAACCGGTGTTCTGTGATGTGCGGCCAGACACGTTGAACTTGGACGAGACCAAGCTGGAGGCGCTGATCACTCCGAAGACGAAAGCGATCGTGCCGGTGCATTACGCCGGTGTCGGCTGCGAGATGGATGCGATTTTGGAAATTGCCCGGCGGCACGGCGTCCCAGTGGTGGAGGACAATGCGCACGGTCTGTTTGGCAAATACAAGGGCCGCTGGCTTGGCTCGTTCGGGTGCCTGGCGACTCAGAGCTTTCACGAGACGAAGAATATTACCTGCGGGGAAGGCGGGGCATTGCTCGTCAACGAAGAACGGTTTGCCGAGCGCGCAGAGATCATCCGGGAGAAGGGGACCAACCGCGCGCGGTTTTTCCGCGGACAGGTGGACAAATATTCGTGGGTGGACGTAGGCAGCAGCTACGTGATGAGCGATGTGCTGGCTGCGTTCCTTTTTGCGCAGCTTGAAGTCTGGCAGACCATTCAGGCGAAGCGGCGCGAACTGTGGCAGCGCTACGATGCAGAGCTGAAGACATGGGCGGCGGAGCACGGAATCCGCCAGCCGATCATCCCGGCGCACTGCGAGCAGGCGTGGCACATGTATTACCTGCTGTTGCCGTCGCTGGAGAAAAGGCAGGCGCTCATCGCGCATCTGAAGGAGCAGGGCATCCTGGCGGTGTTTCATTATCTGCCGCTGCACCTTTCCGAGTATGCGAGCCGATGGGGTGGCGCGGCGGGGGATTGCCCGGTGACGGAGGATGTGAGCGACCGGCTGTTGAGGCTTCCATTTTACAACAGCATGACGCCTGAGCAGCAGGCACGGGTGATTGAGGCAGTGAAGGAGTTCCGGCCGTGAAAAACAAAATCTGGCTCTCACTCGCGATTGGCGGACTGTGGACTTTGCTCGCCGGTTCCTTCGCAACGGCGCTGGTGGGCGGCGCTTTCCTGCTCTTCATTTTCTTGCCGGCCTGTGTGCTGCTTGCTGGCCTCCTGAGGCGGAACGGAGTCGGTGAACCTTTGGCGGAATTGGCCGGGGCGGCACTGGCTTGGGTGTCGCTCTGCTTTCTCTTTCTGGCGCGAAAGTTCGTTCCCGTCCCGTTTTGGATCTTCGATGGCGTGGCAGCGTTGACCTTGACGGCATGTGCGATCCGGTTTGCGCGAAGTCCGTCGCCTGCGACGCAGGGGCGAGATCGGGTGCCGTTCTTCGAGCGTGCCGATCTTCTGTGGTTGTTGGTTGTGCTCCCGTTGATCTTCCTCCTTCCCCGGCTCGGGAATGAGGTGCGGGTGGGAGGAGAGGTTCGGTACTACGGGCTGTTCTTTGTAGATTTTGGCAACCTGCGATCCGTCGTCAACGGATTGAACGCCTCCCCGGGAATGCCATTGGCCATGCTCGATGGGTTGGGGCCGATGAGTTATCATTGGTTGTTCTTTGCCATGCCGGCATGGATGGGCAGCTTCTGCGGAGCCGGACTGGAGTCGGGTGGCACGCTGACCTTGGCGACATTTCTGGGAGCCGTCCTCTTTTTCAAGACGCTGTCCGCAGCCTGTGCGGCCGCGCTGCGCGAGACGGGCCGTGTCGCCGCACCGTGGTGTGCATGGGGTGCCGGGGTCGGTGTGTGTGGGCTGTCGGTGGTCTATTTCTACTCGGCGCTCACCAACGTGCTGCACTTGAAATGGTTCACGCTCGGCTACCGCAATCACCTTCTGTTGCAGCTTCCGAACAGCGTGAATGTTTTCGGCAACAACACCTTTGCGCTCACGCTCACGCTCATCGCCGTGCTCGCGCTGGTGAATTGGAACCGGAGCCGTCGCTTCACGGATCTGGCCATCGCCGCATTCGCCGTCGCGCTGGTGCCGGGATTCAGCGTCACCCTCGTGATGGGACTGGCCGCGGGAATCTTCGCAGCATGTCTGCTCGGTGCGGTGCGCAAGCCACTGCCGGTGCTTCTGGCATTCGCCGTGGCTGGGGCCGGGTTCCTCGGCATCTTCGCAGCCTTGCATTTCTTTTCGGGCAGGAGTGAGAAGCTCCTGATCCGGTTCGATGGCGGTCAGTTTCTTCAGAATATCGGCCTCGGATTTTTCCTGGTCGTCCTCGGGGTGGGCTGGTGCGTCGCCCGCGCCCGCAATCCACTTGTCTCGCTGTGTGCGTGCATCGTGGGAGCCACGCTTGCGGTGCCGAGCCTGTGCGTGCTGGAAGGCGGGGCCGCGGCAAGTGCAGGTCTCTCGATGAAGACGGCCTCACTCATCCTCGCACTCGGTGCGCTTCCCTGCGCAGTTCTGATCTTCGACTGGTGGAAGGCCCGGCTGGTTCCTGCGTGGATGCGCTGGGTGCTGGCGCTTCTCCTTGTTGCCGGAGCCGTGAACACTGCGGCGTACGCATTTTCCATGGCGGTTTCCCGTTTCGCCGGCGGGAAGGCGAACGCCAAGATACCGGCGGATTACTTCGATGCCCTCACGCATGTCCGGGGGAGCACCCGTGTCTCGGCGCTGATCATTGACCCGCTCTCGAAGGATTATCAGGACGCTGATCCGACGACGCTCATCGGCGCGAGAATCACTGTGCTGCCGAACGCCTATTCGCGTGTCTGGGGCGTGACGAAGCCGATCATCGAAGAACGGGAGAAAGCATGGGTGCAGTGGGAGCAGTCCGGCCTTGCCGATGAACGCTTGGCGGAATTCTTCGCGCAACTGGGCGACCGACTCATCCTCCGAACCGACTTGCAGAGCGCAAGCTGGACGCTCGACCGGAAGTTCGGCGAAGTACGCGTGTATCGCTCGCTGCGTCGGGAATGACTGCGCCCTGCATAATTTTCCGATGCGGGCAGGGTTCCTGAACGGGAGCCGACCGTCTTGGAATAGGAACGCGAAGACGCATGGCCTCCGAACTTTCAGAACGCCGCAGGAAATGGTTCCGATGGTTCAGCCTGCTTGCCAAGTTTACCTCCGCACAATTGGTGATCCAGGTGCTCGGATTCCTCAGTGGCATCCTGATCGTCCGCTACCTAGACAAGCCGAACTACGCGTGGTTCACCATCGCGAACACCTTCGCCTCTGTGATCGGGATGCTCGCGGACAGCGGCGTGGGCGGGGCGCTCTCGTCCATCGGCGGCACCGTCTGGCAGGACAACTCGCGATTCGGCTCGCTCATCCGCACCGGGATGGGCGTGCGCAGGCGGCTCGCAGTGTGGAGCATCGTGCTGGTCACGCCGATCTTTGTCTGGATGCTGATGAAGAATCAGGCGCCGCCCGGGACCATCGCCGTGATCGTGCCGGTGGCGATCGCAGGCTTTCTGCTCCAGCTCACCGCAGGCGTGCTGAATGTGGTCATCGCGCTGCGGCAGGAGATTCGCCGGATGCAAATCGCCGGGCTCGCTGCCGCGGCGTTGCGGCTCGGGCTGCTTGCGCCCGCGTGCCTTTTGTTCATCGATGCCCGCATCGCGGTGATTACCGGCGCGGCGGTCGGGCTTTGGCAGGTGTGGCTGTTACGCCGCTGGGTGAAGAGTTCGATCGAATGGCATGCGCCGGAAAGTGACGACTACCGCGCGCGCATTCTTGCGATCGTGAAGAGGCAGGCGCCGCTCACGATCTGGCATTGTGTGCAGGGGCAGATCATCATCTGGCTCATCAGCATCTTCGGGAATGAGGACCGCGTCGCCGAGATTGGCGCGCTCGGGAGGTTCGCGGTGCTCTTCACGGTCATCTCCTCGGTGATGAACGGCATCGTGGTGCCGCGTTTCGCTCGCTGCCAGGATCGCGGCACGCTGCGGCGGCGCTACTGGCAGGCGGCCGGTGCGTTCGCGCTGCTTGCCGGCGCGCTGGTGGTGCTGTCCGCGCTTTTTCCCCGGGTGCTGCTGTGGGTCATCGGGGCGAAGTACGCCAATCTCGAGAGCGAGGTCTGGCTCATGATGCTGAACGCCGGGTTGGGTTCGATGTTCGTGTGCCTCGTCTCGCTCACCTACAGCAAAGGCTGGATCATGCCTGCGTCGATCAACATCCCGCTCGATATCGTCACTCAGATCGTCCTCCTCTCCATCCTCGATCTCTCCACCGTGCGGGGTGTGCTGCTGGTCGGCTGCTTCACCCAGGTTCCCTCGCTCCTGCTGAACATGGCCGTCGCCCGTCGTGAGCTGGCAAGGCTGTCGGCGGACGGCGCCGCATGAGCGCGCACCCTCCGGAATACGCTGGCCTCGTTTCCGCCGAATCATTAGAGACCCCCTCCTTCCGCCAGTCCGTCGTATGAACTTCCGCCATCTCGCCTGCCGCGCCGCACAAAAGACGATCTACCCGCTGTTGCCGAAGTCGGCGCGGCTCCCATTCAGTTACTGGCTTCAGTGGTTCGCAGGCGACGTCGAGCCCGAACTCCATGACGTGGGCAGCCTTTGCAAAGGCCGCGGCACCGCCCTCGACATCGGCGCGAACATCGGAATCTGGTCGTACCGCCTGCAAAAGATTTTCCAGAAGGTGTACGCCTTTGAGGTGAATGACGACGTCACGGCCGATCTCGTCGGTCTCGGGTCGCCGCGCGTGGAATTGGTCCACATGGGCCTCTCTTCGCAGCCGGGGGAGCTTACACTCTACATCCCGGTGTCGAAGGGCGTGCAGTTGAACGGATGGGCCAGCCTCCAGCCGGGCAACTGCCCGGACACCGATGAACACATCACCAAGACGGTCCAGGTCCGCACCCTGGATTCGTTCGGTCTCCGCGACGTGTCGTTTATCAAGATCGACGTGGAGGGACACGAACTGGAAGTCCTTCGCGGCGCACGCGAGACGCTCATGGCGAGCCGCCCCGTCGTTCTCGTCGAGGTGAAGGTGTACCACGTGGAAGCGGTGTCCGCCTTCTTTGCCGGGTTGGGGTATGAGGAAGTCGTCCTGGATGAAGTGACGGTACTCGAGGGAGTTGCCGCCAACCACGTCTTCAAGCCGCGCGAGCCGGCGACGTAGCGCGATTACAAAGTCGCGGCGGGGGCATTCGGACGAATGCCGAGCTTGCGGGCAGGGACGCCGGCCCAGATTTCGTAGGGAGGAATGGACTTCGTCACGACCGCCCCCGCGCCGACGACCGCGCCGCGCCCGATGGTCACGCCTTTGAGTACGACGACGTCCGCTCCGATCCACACATCGTCTTCGATCACGATCGGGGAGTTTTCGCCGTGCTGCCTGCTCATCGGGACTGACCGGTCGCCGAAGCCGTGGTGCGAATCCACGAACCGGCTGCCTGCTGCGATCATCGCGTGCGTCCCGATGGTGATGCGCTCGTGAATGTTGAACTCGCACCCCGCGCCGATCCACGAGTCGTCCCCGATCACGATGCGCGGCCCGTCGCGCCACGGGCCGTCGAACTTGAAGCGCACGCCGGATTCGAGTTTGCACCGCGCGCCGAGCGAGACCTGGTGCGGCCAGGTGACTTCGATGCGCGGCAGGATCGTGCCGGGGCCGACGTGCATCCCGAGGAGTTTCCAGCGGAGCGTGCGCGGACGCGCCCAGAGGAGCCAGGCCTGTTGGCGCAGGCGGAAGATGATGGTGTCGAAAACACGGCGCATGGAATGTACGGGCGACCTTCTGCCTGCGCGCCGCGGATTCGCCAAGCGTCTTCGGCGGGAGGAGGCGAGGTTGGCAACCTCGCGCGGGAGGATGGGCGCAGGCGGCGGGACGGCGCGGAGCGGCCCCCGCAGCCGCCGACGTGAGAAGGCGGGCACTGCTTCCACGCGGGAGCCGCTCCCCACCACTTCGCTGCGCTCGCCCGCGCAAGGTTGCCAACCTCGCCTGCTTCTCCGGGAGATTTGAAGTTGACAGCACCCGGTCGATTCGGGACGAACCGTGTCCTCGATCCGCCGCCTTCCGAACCATGCCCCTGCTCGCCAATTTCAAGCACTATCTCTGGGGGGCGCTGATGAAGCGGATGCACCTAGATTACCACCTGAGGTCGGGCATCCAAGTCATCGTCCGTAACTACGCGGACTGGTGCATTTACAACGATCTCTTCGTGAACGGAGAATACAACCGCGCTATTGACGATACGATCGCGGAGTGGACGCCGAATGCGGGAAAGGAGCGTTTGTGCGTCCTCGATCTCGGTGCGAACACGGGATACTTCGTGTTGCAGATCGCGGATATTTTTCTCCATCGCTGCCCGGTTGGCGAACTTGCAATCCGCCCGGTCGAGGCGTCGCCGAAGGTCGCGGAGGAACTCCGGCGCAGGCTCGTCATCCCCGGCACGAGGGTGGATGCGAAGATCACCAGCGGGCTGGTCGGCAAGCGCGAAGGTGTGGCGCAATTGCACTTCGGGAAGGAGGACATCGTCAATTTTGTCGGCGATACCGGAGGACAGTGGAAGGAAGTGCGCGGCATGGAGACGCTGCCCTATGTGGATCTGAATTCCATCACAGCGGACATGCCCGTGGTGCATCTGATCAAGTGCGACATCGAGGGGTCCGAGTATGAGTTCCTCGCAAACTACCGTGACCTGTTCGCCAAGACGCGTCGCATCGTGATTGAATTTCATTCGCCGTTCGGCGACATCGCCGCGGCAACGGAGAAGTTGAAAGGCATGGGATTCACGAAGGTGGAAGTGTTGCGCGAATCGCAGCAGACGCCGACGATTTATTTTTCAAGAGCGTGATCCGCGCACAGGAGTTGCACTTTTCCCCCCGGTGAAAATCGCATTCATCACGAGTTCCGCGGAGCCGGGCAAGGACGGCATGGGCGATTACACGCTATCGCTCGCGGCGGCGCTGCAAGGCATCGGGCATGAGGTGCTCGTCGTCGGGCTGAATGACCGGTGGCTTGCGGATCAGAGCGCTGTCGTGAGCGGCAAAAATGCCGATGGTGTGCTGCTGGAGCGCTGTCCGCAGAGCCTCCCGTATGCCGAGCGGATCGCACGCGTTTCTGCGCGCCTGCGGGATTTCGGCGCGGACTGGGCGAGCTTCCAGATGTCGTGCTACGCGTATCATCCGAAAGGATTGTTCTTCGGACTGAACCGGCACCTACCGAAGCTCGCGGCAGCGGTGGAGAACTGGCAGGTGATGTTTCAGGAACTCTGGATCGCATTCGAGACGGACTCGACGCTGAAGCAGCGGCTCGTCGGGATTTTGCAGCGCCTTGCGATCAAGGGTGGCGTGCGTGCGTTGCGTCCTAAGCTTTTTCACACGAGCACACCGCTGTTTCGCGCGATGCTGAAGACCATCGGCATCGGGGCGTCGATCCTGCCGCTTGCCGGGAGCATCCCGGTGAATCCCGATCCCGGAACGGAGTGGTTCCACGGGCTGCTCGGCCTCGTTGGTGCTAAGGGCGCACCGATTGCAGCGGATCAGCGCAGCGGGCATCTCGTCGTGGGATTCTTCGGCGCGATCTATCCGAACTGGGAGCCGGAGCCGTTCTTCTCCTCGCTGCGAAAAGTCGCGCAGAAGACCGGGCAGAAAGTCACGATCCTCGCCGCGGGACGGATGGGCGGCGGCGGCGAGAGAATCTGGGAACGGCTCGTGCCAGCGTATCCCGATTTCGGTTTTCAAAAATTGGGCGAGCTGTCCTTCCCGCGCGTCTCGCAGTACCTCAGAAATCTCGACATCGGGATCGCCGCGACGCCGTGGCTCGCGATCGGAAAGAGCAGTGCGACGGCGGCGATGCTCGATCACGGAATCCCTGTGATGGTGACGCGCAATGAGTGCCAGCCGCGCCAGCGTCTCCAGATCGATCCGCCGTCCAATCCGCTGCTCATCCTCGCGGAGCACGATGTCACCGACCGCATCCTCGCGGGATTTCCGCGGCACGAGCCACGGCACACGGCGCGAGATCTGGCGGAGGAATTTGTCCGGCGCATGGAGCAGGTGAAGTCCGCGCCGGGGGCCGGCAGGTGAGGGGGGCGGAGGCAAGGAGCGGCGACATTCCTGTCGCCGTTTTGGTCCGTGACGGAGCAGCCCATACTCAGGAATGAAGGAGCGGATGCTTCGCCGCTGCGATTTTTTGTGGCACAGTGCGTCCCGCCTGTTGGGCATGCGGGCATCCTGCCCGCAGACGCGATCGCTTCCACGCAGAGACGCCGGGCGGGACGCCCGCTGGCCCCACAGGCGGGACGCGCTGTGCCACGGTTTCACCCCGCCCTCCCGCTGGATTCGGTTTCAATCACAATTGAGCGTGCGGATTTGCAAAATTATCGTTGGATTTTCCACCCCGGTTGCCGACTCTGCGCGCATGCCTTTTCCATCCCTCATGACACGTCCCCGCGGTCGCCGTGCCGCCTTGCGCGCATGAGTCTGGCGTCCGCTCCAGCCTTGCAGCCAAAGGAGCAGGCACCGATGCGCGTCGCGATCGTGTCGCCATGCTTTGGCGTGCTCGGGGGGATCGAGACTTTCATCTGCGCGCTCGCCAAGTCTCTGGCCGCGCAGCCCGGTGTGGAGGTGACGCTGTGCTTCAAGAAGGTGAAGAACTTCAAATTCGATCCGCTCCTCGAAAACGCCGCGCACGCGACAGGGGCGAAGGTGGTCTTCGTCGAGCGCGCATCGCGGGAACTCGCCGCCGTGATCCGGAATGCGGATATTGTTCACTGCCAGAATCCGTGCTTCGATGTGGCGCTGCTCACGAAAATCTTTGGCAAACGCCTCGTGCTCACGATGCACAACCAACGGCACCGTAACCTGCGACCCAGGGAAGTGGCACGAATGCTCGCGTGGCACATGGCGGATCGGCGGTGGTACAATTCAGAATTTGTTTGGGACACATGGGATCCCGGCAGGAGAAAGCACTCGAGCGCCAGGCTGCCTGTGGTGTCGAACTTGCCGACGGGTGTGGTGCCTGTAGCCGAGAGGCGGGGGTTTGTCTTCATCGCTCGATGGATCGCAAACAAGGGCATTGATTTCCTCGTCGAGGCTTATGCGCGGGCGAAGCTTGATCGCAAACAGTGGCCGCTCATCCTCATGGGGGACGGCCCGCTGCGTCCAATGATCGAAACGAAGATCCGGGACGAGAAAATTGAAGGCGTCGTCATCAAGGGCTATGTCGGCGAGGATGAGCGCAACGAAACCATCCGCCATGCTCGGTGGATCGTGTCCCCGCCAAATACGAAGGAGGATCTCGGCTTGACCCCAATGGAGGGGCGGAACGTGGCCGTCCCGTGCATCATCACCCGCGACGGCGGCCTGCCCGAGTCGGGCGGACGGCACGCGCTCATCTGTGAGCCGGGGAATGTCGCCGAACTGAGGGCATTGCTGGAGCGCGCGGCGAACATGGACATCGCCAGTTACGAGAAGCTGTGCGATGCGACGCACACGGAACTCATGGAATATCTCCAGCCCATGTCCGTTTACTATGATCACTATTGCGACGTCCTGGGTTATGAGCGTCGCATCCCCGCAACTGTGGCATCCCGATGAATCCTGACTCCGAGCAAAATCCGAGCGTTGTTACCACGCGGCGGCTGATCTGGCTGTATTGCATCGTATGGCTGCTGGAAGGCGCGCTGCGAAAATGGGTACTGCCGGGGTTCACGAATGAACTGTTGCTGGTTAGGGATCCGATTGCCCTTCTAATCTATCTGTCTGCATCCCGCGCGCGGGTGTTTCCGATGAACGGATGGCTGGGATATCTCGGCTTTGTCACGGGGCTGATCTTTCTTCAGGCAGTCATCCATGTCATGGGGCAAGATGTTTCATTGGCGGTGGCGCTTTTTGGAGTCCGGACATTTATCCTCCACCTGCCACTAATCTGGGTGATCCCCGCGGTGGTTGGCCGGAAGGAAATCACAGCTCTCGGAAAGTGGGTGCTCATGCTCGCGCCATTTCTGGCCGGGCTGATGGTGCTCCAGTTTGAAGTCGGACCAGATCACTGGCTCAATGCGGCTACTCTGAAGGGAGGGGGGCAAATCGGATCCGTGTATGGGAGGATTCGGCCGGCGGCGATTTTTTCGTTTATTTCCGGTCCTATTCACTATTTTGCTCTTTCCACCGCATTTGTACTCGCCGGCGTTCTCATCAAGGATCTGTACTCTCGATGGCTGATCGGAGTGGGAGCGGTCTCGGTGCTGATTGCCATGAGCGTCAGCGCAAGTCGTAGCTTGGTATTGGGATGTTGCATTGTTGCGGCCGCCGGTGTCGCGGCGAGCGCTTTCTCCGGTAAAAGAATGGGTCCTGTGGTTGGCTTGGGGATCGGGATTGTCATTGCCTTTCTGTTTCTGTCCAGTTTTGGGGTGCTGAAAGAAGGGAGCACTGCATTTATGGATCGTTGGGATTCCAAGGAGGAGTCGGGCATCTCCGGCAGTAAAGTGATGACCGTAAGGGTTAGCGGTGGGTTCACGTCGGCATTTGACTGGGCGGGGCGCGTCCCCATCTTCGGTTTGGGAGTCGGCATTACTAGTAACTTGGCCACAGACAGGGGGAATCGTGTGATTCCGGTAGAGGGCGAATGGGAGCGGGTGATTTACGAGGTCGGTCCTATCGCTGGATTCCTTTATCTGGCTTTTCGAACGGCGATTTCACTCCGCTTGCTCGTGCTCGGTTTCGGAGCGGTGCGTTCAGGGAATTTTCTCTGCATCCTAATGGGGGCTGCATGCGTTCCGGATGTGTTGTACGGCCAGACAAAGCAGGTCACCACTTATGGATATATGTGCGTTTGCGCGGGCCTTTGCATTGCGGCGTACAAGGCATTTTCGGGTGATGAGGAATTGCCCATCGCCGAGCAGGTCGAGGACATCATGCAGGAAAAGCCGAAGGCAAGGGGCAGGGGGCAGTTTGCCGTCGGAGGCACTCCGGTACGTTCGTGAAAGCATCCGTGTGCTACCCCGCCAATGAGCACGCCGGCGATCTTGCGACGATCCCTGCGGACGAAATCTCCCGCCTGTCTCAATGTTGGGTCCGTGCGAACTCTCAGGATTCCTCTGATGTGCCCATGATCGCGGGATCAGTTCGGCAGTTGGCGGTTCCTGCGACCGGGCACGTCCGATTTGATTTCCATGCTTGTCACTTACAACGCGCCTAACCGAGCCCACCACTACGCCTATGCGACGGCTCTTGCGCGCGCAGGTTGCCTGCGCGCGTTTGTTTCGGCATTTTCCCGCTTCAGTCCGCGCGCCGCACTTCCCGACGTGGGAGACAGGCTCATCCGGGTGGATCATATTCAGAATTTCTATCTGGCAAGCATGAGGCTGCGGGTTCCCGTGGTGGTGAGCGATGAACTCGCATACTGGAGCAAGCTTTGGATGGATTACCGCTCCGAGAAGGCGGCGAGAGAGTCCGATATCTTTCTTTTTTACAACGGTGCGGGCCTTCGCACTTCGGAGCGCCTGCGGGCCACGCCAGTGGCGCGGGTTGTTGAGGTCGTCAATTCGCATGTGCTTGTTCAGGAACGGATCATGAGGGAGGAGCATGGCCTTTTGGGCCTGCCATTCCGTCCGTTTCATCGGCGTGAAGTGGCGCGCCGGGTAAAGGAATACGAAACGGCAGATGCCATCCTTTGCCCGTCTGGGTTCGTGAAGAGATCCTTCATCGAACAGGGAATTCCAGCAGAGCGGATTTTAACAGTCCCTTACGGGTTCGCTTTGCAGCCTGATGCCGGCGAACGGCAGCCCTCCAATGATGTTTTTCGGGTGCTTTATGTCGGCCTGATCAGCATTCGCAAGGGCCTGCGCTATCTGCTCGAGGCATTTCGAAAACTGAAGCACCCGCACAAGGAGCTTTGGATCGTCGGGCCTACTACAAAAGGGAGCGGGCTTGATGGCGTTGCGCTTCCGGAAGACGTAAGATTTCTCGGAGTTCTGAAAGGGGAGGAGCTGGCGAATGCTTACCGAAGTTGCCAAGTTTTTGTGCTGCCCACCGTGGAGGACGGCTTTGGCTTGGTTTTGGGCGAAGCTCTGTCCTTTGGGCTTCCAGTCATCGCCACTTCCAACAGCGGTGGCTCGGATTTGTTTGAGGAAGGAAAGGAGGGGTTTGTTGTTCCAATCCGGGATTCGCAGGCGATTGCAGAACGACTGCAATTGCTTGCGGACGACTCCAGCCTTCTTTCCGCCATGTCATCCGCGGCAAATTTCCGGGCCAAGTCATTGGGCGGATGGGATGCTTCGGGAAAGCTGCTGGTGGAATCGCTGGCGACGGTCTCCAAATCAGGCCAATGAACTTACCGAAGGTGCCGCACTTACAATCTCATGTAGATCCGATTGATTCTGCCCCCGGTGGCCGCTTTGAACAGGCGTTGAATCGCTCGCGTGGCATCGGTGCCGAACAACAGTAATCGAAACATGATTGCTCCTTTGCCATTCGGCCCATGCTGCTGATTTTCGATTCGCATCCGGTGCAGTACAAGGCGCCCGTCTATCAGCAGCTCGCGAAGCTGCTGCCGGGTGCAGTGAAGGTCGTCTATGCCACCGACTGCTCTGTGCGAGGGCATCGCGACAAGGACTTCGGGCAGGTCGTCGCTTGGGACACGCCGCTGCTCGAAGGCTACGATCACCTCGTGCTGAACAACGAGCGCGGCACGCCGCTTCAGGGTTTCCGCAGTCTCACCGGACGCGGCATTTTCCGGCTGCTGAAAAATGAAAGGCCGGACGCGGTCGTGATTTCGCAGTTCCTCTATCAGGCGGATCTCACTGCCTACCTGTCGTGCTTGGTGCTGCGGATTCCGATCTGGATCCGGCATGAGACGCAGGACGAGGCGTTCCGTCGTCGGCCCTGGAAACGGATGCTGCGTGCGCTGGCCTATCGCGTGATCTATTCGGGCGTGTCCCACGCGTTTTACATCGGGCAGTTGAACCGCGAGCACTTGCTCCGGCATGGGATGAAGGAGAGCCGGCTGAGCTTCGCGCCGTATTGCGTGGACTCGCCGATTCCCGCGATGAGCGCGGAGACGAAGGCTGCGATGCGGAGCGAGACGCGGGCGAGACTCGGCATCCGCGACGGCGAGACGGTCGTGCTTTTTTCCGGCAAGCTGATTCAGAAAAAAGCGCCCGACTTGATCCTCGATGCGTTCGCGCGGCTGGGCGCCGAGCGCAGGGCCGCGACGCGGATCATCTTTCTCGGATCGGGCGTGATGATGGACGAGCTGAAGGCGCGCGCGGAGCAGTTTCCCGGCAGCGCGATTTTCCCGGGCTTCGTCAATCAGCGCGACCTGCCGGGCTACTACCTCGCCGCGGACATGCTCGTGCTCCCGTCGCGGCGCATGGGCGAGACGTGGGGCCTCGTGGTGAACGAGGCGCTCCACGCGGGGTGCGGTGTGATCGTGAGCGATGCCGTCGGGAGCCATCGGGAGTTTGGCGGATGGGAGCGCGTGCGGGTGATCCCGGAGGACGACGCGGCGGCGTGCGCAGACGCCATCGAGCAGCTCGCGCAATTCCCCCGATCCTTCGACTGGTGCGAAAAGGCGATGGAGCAATACACCGTTCACGCCGCGGCCTCGGCGATTGCTGCGAAGCTGTGACGCTTCCGTAGCACGGGCCATCCTGCCCGCAGTGCCAAGCCGCGTCGCCGCTGAGCTTAATCCTCCAAATATTTTTCCCGGTGCGGCCTGCGGAATCGCGAAGATTCTTTCGGCCGGATGAAGTAAGCGCCCAGTAGCCGCGCTTGTGAAAGCGCGGGCTGATCTTTCTTCAGTTGAGTGCCCTGCGAAAAAAATGGCCCGCGCTTTCACAGGCGCGGCTACGAGATTATTCGCTGTCGGACGGAATGCGGTTGAGATTCACAGCGAAACATTGCATGAGACCCGCGCCCTGCGTTTCCGTCGTGACATCCCTCCTGCCCCATCATCCGATGTTCCTGTGAGCCGCCCTTTCAGCGAGTTCAAGCGAGTGGTCGTGTACCGCTTCGGCAGTCTCGGCGACACGCTGGTCGTGCTGCCGGCATTCCACTTGGTCCGGAAGGCGTTTCCGAATGCGCACATCACGCTGCTCACGAACATCCCGGTCCACGCCAAGGCTGCGCCGATGGAGGCTGTCCTCGGTGGTGCGGGTTTTTACGACGATGTGCTGAGGTATCCGGTCTCGATGCGGAATTTCGACGGCCTCGTCCGCCTGCGGAAATCGCTGAAGGAGGGTGCCTATGACTGCCTCGTGTACATGGCTTCGCCGAAGGGCGGACCGATGACGAGCGTTCGCGATTTTCTTTTTTTCCGCTCGTGCGGGATTCCGCAGGTGATCGGCGTTCCGTTTTCCCGATCCGCGTTGCGGAGCCTGCCGGTGCCGGGGACGAATCTCTACACGTCCAGAACATCGCGCGCCTTGGAGTCTCTCTCCGTGCTCGGGAAAATTGACACCGGCGATCCGCTCGCGTGGGATCTCGGGCTCACCCGTGAGGAAACCGCGGAGGCGGAAAGCCTGCTCGGCAGGCACGGGATCGCATCGAAATTCCTCGCCATCAGCGCTGGCACGAAGATGCCGGCGAAGGATTGGGAGGAGCACAACTGGGTGGCTCTCATGCGGCGTCTTGCGGAAGAATACCCCGGTCTTCCGCTCGTGCTGCTCGGGGTGAGCGAGGAGCGCGAGCGTTCTGAACGCCTCTTGGAAATCTGGAGCGGGCCGAAGGCGAACCTTTGTGGCCTGACATCTCCGCGCGTGAGCGCGGCAGTGCTGCGAAATGCCGTGGTGATGGTCTGCCACGACAGCGGCCCGATGCATGTCGCCGCGACGATGGGCGTGCCGTGCGTCGCCATTTTTTCTGCGCGTGCGAAGCCCGGCGAATGGTTCCCCCGCGGTGACAACCACATCGTCATCTACCACAAGACGCCGTGTTGGGATTGCGCGCTTGAGGAGTGTGTGGCGAAGGCAAAGCTCTGCATCCTTTCGATCACGGTGGATGAGGTGTTTGCCGCGGCGGTGAAGCAGTTGGCGCGGCGGGGCGTCGCGGCGCACAGTGAGGTATCGAAAGCTGTGGGGGCGAAGGCGGTGCGCGATGGAATCGAGAGCGGCGTGCAGTCTTGGCCATTGCCCGGCGGGCGGATACCCCGTGGGTCAGATTTGATTTCGCATCCTGCGGGGGAGCGGGGAAATGCGGGCGCAGCGAAGCTCCACGTGATCCTTCTCGCGAATTACGGGCCGGACGGGCAGCAGAGCATGCAGCGCTTCGCGAATGTGCTCGCGAAAGGATTGGCGATGGCGGGGATCGAGGTTTCGGTGATCCGCCCGGAGCCGGTCTTCGGACGGCTGCGACCGGGTGCGCGCGGCCTCGGAAAGTGGCTCGGCTATCTCGACAAGTTTTTCGTTTTTCCGCGCGCGCTCCGGAAAAAACTCTCGACTCTCAAGTCTCAAGGCTCAACCGATCTCGTCGTCCACATCTGCGATCACTCGAATGCATTTTACACGCGCCACCTCGGCGATGTGCCGCATCTCGTGACGTGCCACGACATGCTGGCCGTGCGCTCGGCACTCGGGGAGATTCCGCAGAACCGCACTCGCTGGTCCGGTCGCATCCTCCAGCGGCTCGTGCTTCGAGGGCTGGAGGGCGCGCGTGCGATCACCAGCGTCTCGCCGACGACGCACGGTGATCTTGCGCGGCTCGTGACGGGCGCGGCGCAGCGAACTTCCGTCGTGAAGAACGGATTGAACGCGCCTTTTCACCCGATGGCCAGGGACGAGGCGCGTGCGCGCGTGGGCTCGCTCCTCGGCGTGCAGGGCAGGACGCTGCCAGTGGAGGGCCGCTACATCCTCCATGTGGGCGATGACTCGTGGTACAAAAACCGCCGCGCGGTCGTGGAGATGTTCGGCGAATTGCAGCGCGCGACCGATCAGACGGATCTGTGGCTCATGATGGCCGGCAGGCCGCTTGGGCCGGAATTGCGGGCGCTGATCGAGGAGCTGGGAGTTGCGGATCGGGTCGTGGAATTCGCCGCGGTCGAGCACGAGGATCTGTGTGCGATTTATTCCGCGGCAGAGATGCTGTTTTTCCCGTCGCTGCAGGAGGGCTTCGGCTGGCCGATCATCGAGGCTCAGGCGTGTGGATGCCGCGTGGTGACCACTGGTCGCGGGCCGATGAATGACATCGGTGGAAATGCGGCGGCGTATTTGCAGCCGGAGGATTTCGGAGCGTCGCTCGATGTCCTGCTGAACGTGCTGTACGAGGATGCCCGGCAGCGGCAGGAGAGAATCGAGCGCGGCCTCGCGAATGCGGCGCAATATTCCACGGCGCGGATGATCGAGGGCTACGTGGCGTTGTATCGGAGCGCCCTCATGCAGAGGTCACAGAAGTCACCGGCTTGATGACGCAAACATGACCAAAATTTTGCGCGACGCGCCGCCATTTTCATCCATGCTGAAGCCCCCCATAACCGACTAGAATGTGTGGAATCGCCGCAGTAATGGTAGCCGACGGATTTGCCGGGCCGATGGATCTCGGCTGTCTGCGCCATCGCGGGCCGGACGCGCAGGGCGAGTGGACTTCGCCGGATCGGAAAATCTGGTTCGGCCACACGCGCCTCTCGATCGTGGACCTGTCGCCCACGGGCGCGCAGCCGATGCACGATCCCGCGAGCGGGAATGTGATCATTTTTAACGGCGAGATCTACAACCACGCGAAGCTGCGCGAGGAGTTGCGGGCTTCCGGAGCGGATGTGAAATGGATTGGGACTTCGGACACGGAGACGCTGCTGGTGGCCTATCGCGTGTGGGGAAAGGCGATGCTCCCGCGGCTGAAGGGCATGTTCGCATTTGTGATTTACGACGCCGCGACGCAGGGCCTCTTCGTCGCGCGCGGGCCGTCCGGCATCAAGCCGCTGTACTACACGCGATCGCGGGGAGTGCTGCGCTTTTCATCCGAGGCACGCGCGCTCTTCGACAACACGGGGCCGGTCTATGACAGCCGCAGCGTGAGCGCCTACCTCCAGTGGGGATCGTGTCCCGAGGACGGCTTCATCTTTCCGCGCACGCGCATCCTTCCGAGCGGAAGCTCGATGACGGTGAACGCCGACACGACCGTGGAGACCGAGCACTACTGGCCGAAGAAAGCATACCCGCTCTCGCGCGGTGAGGACGCGCCGAAGCGCGTGCGCAAGCTGCTCGAGACGGCCGTCGAGGAGCACCTGATGGCCGACGTGCCCGTGGCATCGTTCCTGAGCGGCGGCATTGATTCGTCGGTGGTCACCGCGCTCGCCGCGCGTGCGCTCGGGCCGGGGAGGCTCCAGACGTTCAGCGTCGGCTTTTCCGAGGGCGAGTTCGACGAGACTCAGATTGCGGACATCGTCGCGAAAAAATATCAGACCGATCATCACCGGATCGAACTCGGCCAGGAGGAAATCGTGCGCCTCGTGCAGGAGGCCGTGAGTCGCATGGACGCGCCATCGCAGGACGCCATCAACACCTACATCGTCTCGAAAAAAGTCGCGGAATCGGGAATCAAGGTCGCGCTTTCCGGTCTCGGCGGTGATGAGCTATTCGGCGGGTATCCGAGTTTCCGCGATGCGCCGATCTTGCGCCGCCTCGCCGGGATGCCGCAGTGGATGCGCCGGATCTCGCGCGGCTTTGGGAAAATCGGTGAGCGCATCGCGGATCTCCCCGGCGGGGACATCATGGCGATCGCGATCTGGAGGCGCAGGCTGTGGACCGATGCCATGCTGCGGAAGGCGGGATTGCCCGTGAGCCCGCTGCGCACGCTGCCGTCGCCGGAATTTGGCGACGACTTTGCAAAAATAAGCTGGGCGGAGATGTCCGTGTACATGGGCCAGACGCTGCTGCGCGACTCGGACCAAATGAGCATGGCGGTCTCGCTCGAACTGCGCGTGCCATTCCTCGACGAGGATCTGATCGAGTACGTCCTGAGCCTCCCCGCGCATGAGAAAACGCGGCACCGGATCACGAAGGGCCTGCTCGTGGAGGCATGCCGCGACTTGCTGCCCGAGCAGGTCTATCGCCGGAAAAAAATGGGATTTGCGCTGCCGATGGACGCGTGGATGCGCGGGCCGCTGAAGGAGTTCAAGATCGAGGGGCTCGACGAGGTGAAGCGTCTCGGGCTTCTCGCGCCGGGCGCGGTGGAGTGGATTCGCTCGGAGTTCGAGGATGGAAAGATCCACTGGACGCGGATCTGGTCGCTCGTGATCCTCGGGCATTATCTGAAAAAGGCGGGCGCCAATCCGGCGATGAAGGAAGCAGGCGCCAAGCGCGCTGCATGAGGTGGAACGCGAACTCCGTGCGCGTTGGCAAGCGCCCGTCCTCTCTGGACTGCGGCTGCTCGCTGCCGCTTTCCCTCCCGAAGCTTGCTGAGGAACTCCCTGCTCACCCCGCACTCGCCAAGGCTCGCCCTCCTTGGACTGCGGCTGCTCGCTGCCGCTTTCCCTCCCGAGGCTCGCTGAGGAACTCCCCGCTCACCCCGCGCTCGCCAAGGCTCGCCCTCCCTGGACTGCGGCTGCTTGCTGCCGCTTTCCCTTCCGAAGCTTGCTGAGGAATTCCCCGCTCCCCCGCACTCGCCAAGGCTCGCCCTCCTTGGACTGCGGCTGCTCGCTGCCGCTTTCCCTTCCGAAGCTCGCTGAGGAACCCGCCCCGTTCGCCGAGGAGCTCTCCGCGCTCACCCCGCGCTCGCCAAGGCTCGCCCTCCTTGGACTGCGGCTGCTCGCTGCCGCTTTCTCTACCGAAGCTCGCTGAGGAACTCCCTGCTCACCCCGCGCTCGCCAAGGCTCGCCCTCCAAAGCGGCAGCAAGCAGCCGCAGTCCAGGGTGCCGCTTTCCCTTCCGAAGCTTGCTGAGGAACTCCCTGCTCCCCCGCACTCGCCAAGGCTCGCCCTCCAAAGCGGCAGCAAGCAGCCGCACTCCAGGGTGCCGCTTTCCCTTCCGAAGCTCGCTGAGGAATTCCCCGCTCCCCCGCGCTCGCCAAGGCTCGCCCTCCAAAGCGGCAGCAAGCAGCCGCACTCCAGGGTGCCGCTTTCTCTCCGGGGGCTTGAATGCAGCCGTGCGATTCACGATGGTTTCCAGCTTCGCAAATCCACGCTCTGCATCTCGTTGTGGAAACGCCCAAATCTTAAATCAGAAATCCTAAGTCCTAAATTCCCCATGCGCCTTCTTCGCTCGATTCGATCGGTCAATCCCGCCGGTGGCGGTCCGATCGAGGGCATCAAGCAGGTGGCACTCGTCCTCGCGGCGCTCGGGCATGAGACGGAAATCGTGTCGCTGGATTCGCCCGAGGACGCGTGGGTGAAGGAATGCCCTGTGAAGGTCCATGCGATGGGGCCGGTGCGCTCGGGCTACGGCTATTCGTCGAAGCTCGTGCCGTGGCTGCGTGAGCATCGCCGCGAGTATGATGCGGTGGTCGTGAGCGGCCTCTGGCAATACAGCGGATTCGGCGTGTGGCGCGCGCTGCGCGGGACGGACACGCCGTATTTTGTCTTCCCGCACGGGATGCTCGATCCGTGGTTCAAGCGCGCGTATCCGCTCAAGCATCTGAAAAAATGGCTCTACTGGCCGTGGGCCGATTACCGGATGTTGCGCGATGCGCGCGCGGTGCTTTTTACGTCGGAGGAGGAGTGTCGCGCGGCGCGCGAATCGTTCTGGCTCTACCGCTGCAATGAGGTGGTCGTGAACTATGGCATCGCCGCGCCGACGGGCGACGCGGAGGCGCAAAAGCAGGCGGTGCTCGTGCGCTTCCCGGAACTCGCTGGAAAGCGCGCGTTCGTTTTCCTCAGCCGCATTCACGAGAAAAAGGGGTGCGACCTGCTCGTCCGTGCATTTGCGAAAATCGCGCGCACCGACGATTCGCTGCGCCTCGTTTTGGCCGGGCCGGATCAGACCGGCTGGAGTGCCGCGTTGCGTGAAATCGCGCAGCAGCTCGGTATCGCGGATCGCATCGTCTGGACTGGCATGATCTCCGGCGATCTGAAATGGGGGATGCTGCACCTCGCCGAGGCGTTCGTGCTGCCGTCGCACCAGGAAAATTTCGGCATCGCTGTCGCCGAGGCGCTCGCGTGTGGCACGCCGGTGCTCATTTCGAACAAGGTGAACATCTGGCGTGAGATCGAATCCGATCGTGCGGGGCTCGTGGACGAGGACGACGCGCCCGGCACGCTGCGGCTGCTCGAAAAATGGCTGGCCCTTTCCGTGCAGGAAAAGGACGCGATGCGGAAAACTGCGCGAGAGACGTTTCAGGCTCGCTTCGAAGTCACGCGCGCAGCGGAGGCGCTGATCGGGGCGATCACGTAAGCCCCGCCTTCCCTGGACTGCGGCTGCTCGCTGCCGCTTTCCCTTCCGAAGCTTGCTGAGGAATTCCCCGCTCACCCCGCGCTCGCCAAGGCTCGCCTTCTCTGGACTGCGGCTGCTC
>Ga0209596_1000306_pt1 | contig 45903 bp, 68 predicted proteins | sample M_130807_MF_Meta_FD_187314 | JGI IMG/M metagenome (GOLD analysis project Ga0209596, IMG submission 187314) | Freshwater microbial communities from Lake Montjoie, Canada to study carbon cycling - M_130807_MF_MetaG (SPAdes) (version 2) | ecosystem: Environmental > Aquatic > Freshwater > Lake...
ACTAAACGTAGTTTAAATGCTCAAATAAAATGGGATACTGAACCAGGTGTTAAAGAGCAATTAAAGAAAGTGTTAGCCGGTGTAAAAAAAGACATTGCAGAATATGGCAAAACAAATCCTGAATGGTACAAAACTTTTAAGGAAGCAGATGCATTATATGGAAATGTGGCTAAAAGAGCTAAAGTAGAAAAATTATTGAGTGGAAGGGGAGAAAATTATTCAACTGGCAACGTGCAACATAGTGCTTTATCGAAAACTATACATAATCCAGAAACCGCGGAGTTTCTAAAAACAAGAGTCTCTCCTGAGGTTTTTAGTAAAATCGAAAAACTCGGAAAAATATCAAGAGCATTTGCGCTCAAAAGTAAGAATGCTCCTAATCCTTCAGGGACAGCTTCTACAGCTAATATAATCAATCTAGGTGTAGGTGCAGTAACTGGTTCATTGGGCTTACCTTATCTAGCGGCTCTTGGAGCAGCTGGTGTTGGCGTTACTTCGCTTCTTACTGACAAGAAGTTTTTAGACCTTGCTCTTAAATATGCCCAAAGGCCTAATTTAGTAAGCGTCGTTCCTCTAAACAAACGCATAAAAGATGTAACTGGTTATTCAGCAGTAGCATTAAATAGAGAGCTACAACGTGCCCAAGAAAGGGAGGAATAAATGAATTATAATTCTCTACGTCTTCAAATACAAAATTACTCAAATAGGACTGATCAATTTTTTATTGATCAGATTCCTGATTTTATTAATCAAGGAGTGAATCGAATTTATTCAGAAGCAAAAAGTATAGGCTTTGAAACAGTTTTAAACGGGAACTTGATAATAAACAATCCATTACTAGCAAAGCCAGCAGATTGGAAAGAAACAGTTAGCTTTAGTATAACTGACGATAGATTAAATCCAGCTCCTACCTCTTTTTTACTGCTAAGAAGTTTAGAGTTTTGTAAAAGCTACTGGCCAAAGACAGTGCTGACAGGAACGCCAGAATTTTATGCTAATGCTTTAGAGTATAATAATTTTTTCTTTGCGCCTACCCCTGATTACGCATATCCGCTGCAATTAATTTATCTTGCGCTACCTTTATTTAATCAGGCGAATCCTGAAAACTTTTTAACTTTGAGATATCCGAGTTTGCTTCTATATGCTTGCCTGCTTGAGACAATCCCGTTTTTAAAAGACGATGAACGCGTGCAGGTGTTTGAAGCTTTATATAGTCGTGCTTTGCAGAGCGTAAACAAAGATGCGCAAAAACTCTACACTGATCGTATTTCAAAGAGAGATAAAGACTAATGACAGCGAATCTTTACCCATTAATATATAGCCCAGGTATTCAAAGAGACGGTACTCAGTTTCAATCTGAGTATTGCCTTGATGGACAATGGATTAGATTTCAAAGGGGAAAAGTCAAAAAGATAGGAGGAATGAAAGGGGCTAGTACCATATATGGAGCTGAGAGAGTTACTAATTTAGCAATTTTTCCTTGGGAAAGAGGGGGAATTTTAATTTTTCTTTGTAGTGAACAAGGGCTTGCTGCCCAAATTAATTCCCCTAATTGGGCATTCGCAGCTAATAATAATTTATTAAATGCTGCATTTCCTCCAACAGTTTTGTGGGAGACGGCAACTGTTATTGACACAGGATCTAACAGAGCTTTCATAGTATTTATGAAAACTAATAATGCACTTGACATAACCCAAAATTCTGCCTCTGAGTTTTTTAGAAAAGAAATTAATCAAGCCCTTAATGGCGCTGTTGAGCAGAATGTTCTTAGGGGAGTAAAGCCTCTAATTAACGGCGGTTTATGTTTTGCCGCTCCTTATCTTTTTATATACGGCTCTAATGGCCTGGTTCAATATAGTACCTCAAACGATCCATTTGATTTTAGAGACGATATAATGGTGGAGGTTGATGGTCCAAATGGAACGAGAGTGCAAGAGCTTTCTCCAAACCGAGGTGGGGATTTCACGATATCAAATGACAAAGTTATTTATGGTCGCCCAATTCGCGGTGGTTCTAACAGTCCTTCTCTTCTTTTTTGGACACTATCTTCTGTAGTTCGTGTGGCAAATGCTTCCATTGGCGACGGTGAAGCTGATTTTAAAAGTGATACGATATCTACCAGCTCGTCTATTTTATCAAGTAAATGCGTAGTTGAGTATGATGGGCTATTTTTCTGGCCCGGTACTGATAGATTCTTTGTTTATAACGGTATTGTTCAAGAAATGGATAACCGAATGAATCTAAATTATTTTTACGATAATATAGACATGGAAAGACGTCAGCAAGTTTTTGGGGTAAAGAATACAAAATATGGTGAAATATGGTGGTTTTACCCAGTAAGAGGAGTTGCTGGAGCTAATTCAAGAGCCATTGTTTATAACAAAAGAGAGAACTTTTGGTACGACACGGCTATTTCCAGAACTGCGGGCGTATTTTCTCCTAACTTTGGCTTTATGAGTACCTATGGACCTGCTCTTGTTAATCCCTACGATGGCCAAAATAATCTTTGGAGACATGAATTTGGAGTAGTGCAAGATGAGGCAGAAGGAAACGGTAGAAATATAGTTCCTATTCCTTCATCTTTTACTACTCCTATATTTTCATGGGTAGCATTTCCACCCAAACCAAACAGAGGTTCAATGCCCTCTCAATTCATTAATAGATGGGTAGATTTGCAAAGGATAGAACCTGATTTTGTAATTACAACTGGACAACCAGATAGATTTGAGGTTCTAGTTAATACGCAAGAATATGCTCAAAGTCCAGTAGTTACTAGTGCACCGGTACAATTTTCAAGGGATACAGGCAAACTTGATATGAGAGTGCAAGGACGCAATATGAGCCTTACATTTAGATCGATAGATAATTTTGAAGTTGGGCACATAATACTATTACTCGGTATGGGGGATGCAAGATAATGTTAGTAATTTGGCCAGAGTATATAACTTTAAACAATTGGGCGGCTGCTTTAGTAGCTGATCGCCCTAATGCATTTCTACCCCTTCTACAAGATGAAAATAAATGGCAAGAATGGGGAGCTGCGGTAGTTGGAACTGGTGTTTTTACACGTAGCGGTGTTCCTTCTCCATTTTCTATTACTCAAGGAACTAAAAAAGAAAATTTTAAAGACTGGCAAGAATGGGCGAAGGTCGTCTATTCAATTGTTAATAATGAATCTAATCCACAAGAGGGTCAAAATGTTTGATACAAGATTTAATAATGGTTATCAAAATACGGTTATGCCATTAAATACAAATACAGATCCGTACGCAGATCCATATCTTAATCAAATGCCTCAGAATACTTATGGACAAAATCCTTATACTCAAGGGAATGTACTATCTAATATGATGAGTAATAATGCTCCTTATCCTACAGTACCCTCTCAATCAGTTTCTGCTGTTAATACTAATAGACAAAATCCCAATACAGTAAGTTATGCTGATGGTGGAACTGTAAAAAAGAAAAAAAATAAAGCGGAAAATAGCCCTTATCCAATGTTAGCTGAGATGATTAGAAAACAAGGAAAGGGTGAAGACACTGTATTAGCTCATATAACCCCGCTAGAAGCCATGATATTGAAAGATCTAGGGGGGAGTGGGACGATTAATCCTAAAACTGGATTGCCACAATTTAAACCAAGATGGTTAAAGAAAGCACAAAAATGGTTAGCTGGTAGTGCAGGTGGAGGATTAGGAGCGATCCTAGGTAACATGATTTTACCTGGTATCGGCGGAGTTATCGGCGGGGCATTAGGGGGCGCAGCAGGTTCTGCCGTACGTGGTCGTAAAGATTATATGCAAGCGGGACTTAGAGGTGCTGGAATGGGAGCTGCATTACCTACTGTTGCTGGTTTAATTGGCACCGGAGCTAATGCACTGGGAGCTACAAATGTTGGGCATGCACTTACTAAGTATGGCAATGTTAATGCCATATTACCCTCTTTAGGTTTAGATAATATGTTTGGAGGCGGTGGTGGGAGTGCTGTAGGAAGCTCAGGCGGAATAGGGGAAGGAGCTAGGACCCCTAGGATGTTTGAAGCTAACGATCAAGGATCTGCATTAGAAAATTATAATAGATATCAAAGCGGAGTAAGTGCTGGCGATGGTGACGAGAGTTTTACTGATAAACTGCTAGGAAACACTAAAGACTTTCTAACTAAACCTAAAAACCTTTTAACTCTAGCGTCAGTTGCTAGCTCATTTGCGAACCGACCAAAAGAAAAGAAAGAAAAGTCACCAGAACAACAAGCAGATGAAGCAAAGCGTTTAGAAAGGGCGCTTAGATTAAGTCCAGCTGATAGAGCTGGTATGGAAGCTAATTTACTGGCAGAAGAACAGATGAGAAGAAGGATCTCTCGTCAAAAGTTCTTGCCAGAAGAACGGCTGGGTAATATCGAACCTATGTATCGAAGAAGTAATACTCCAGAAGAATATAAACAGCACGGTAAATGGCTAAATTATTACAATAATCCTCAGTTTACCGGTGAACCTATACCTTATAAAAAGGGTGGCTCAACACGTCCGGAAATAATAGCTAGAGGACAAAAGTTAACAACTGATATTATTGAAAAAAATAAAAATCAACACAAAGGTCTATTAGATGAGAAGAGTTTATCTAGAGAACTTACAAATTTGACTAAAACTTTAGGGTTAACTGAAGAAGAAGTATATGCCTTAGAGAGATATACTGAAAATATATTTAAAGATAATCAGTTTACAGATGGGCCAGGCTATTTTTATAGTAAAGCTCATGGCAACCCAATAACAATGAAAATGGGTGGCTCTCCTAATCATAGAGAATATATTGAGGATCAAATGGAATACCCACCAGGACTAGGGCGTTATATAGCCGGCGATACTAACGGACAGGATGACAAAATACAGGCTCTACTTTCTGACGGCGAATATGTTATCCCTGCTGATGTTGTAGCTCATTTAGGAGATGGCAATAATACTGCCGGTGCGAAAAAATTAGATATGGGTTTAAAGAAAATACGTAAGCATAAAGGCGGTATAATCAATAAGTTACCGCCAAAGGCTAAATCATTAGCAAGTTATTTAAAGTAAGAGGTTAGTATGGCGGTAGGAGAATATGGAAGGGGATATGCGTCTGATTTAGCTCCCGAGCAACTTCTTGAGGAAGGAGCGAAGATTTTAGCTAGAGATCAAGCTAGACTTTCGGGCTTAAGTTATCCGGTATATAAGGGGCAGACAGTAGCTCCGATGTCTAGTCTTACCCAAAGAGCAAGGACTTTAAAGGAAGGCTTTGCTAGAAAACCAGCTCCATATTCACGAAAATTAGAGAGTGTCTTAAATCGTTCTAATGCAGGGATTGATCCAGCTCGTCAACTACAGATGTTAGGACAACGGCAACAAGATTTTAGCGACCGTACTATGCTAGAAGCTTTGCGTAGACAATTTAGAGAGTCGTACAATCCAAACATTGATAGATTTAGAGGTAAGGGTCAAAGAGATGTCCAAAGGGGCTTAAATGAGGCTTCAGGAGATCTTAGAGATATAGGCCGAGCAAGCGGGGTTTTAGAGCAGTCAAGTAATGAACAGCTTGTAAAAGCTCTTCAAGCATTACAAACTCAAAAACAAGGTCGTAGAGAGGGTTTAACCGGAACACTTGAACAATTTGGTGCTCAGAAGCATGGGTATACTAATTTAGCTAACCAGGCTCAAAGAAATCAATTTAACGAAGAGGCAGCTGCGCCATATAACCGAATGGAAAGACTACGAGAAGCGCTGGGGCCTTTAAACGCGAATATGGAATCAGCACACCCAGACATTCAAGCTCAATCAGGGAAAGATGCCTTGCAAGCTCTAAGAGCTTATGGTGTAGATGTCTCTGCACCGGTAGGAAGCTGGGGCGAAGCAAGAACTACCCCAGCTACATATAAGGGGCAATTAGTAGCGAACCTTCCTCCGGAAATATTAGCTTCGCACAGTACTTTAGAAGCCGTCAATCCTAAATTTAAAGATACTGCTTATGACCAACGCAAAGGATTACTTAGGCAATTAATGACGGATAGGGGTGTTGGACAAAGAGCTGAGGAAGCAGTCCCTGAGAGAATGCGTGGTGCCGTTGAAGCCCTTGAGTACGAGGCCAGACAAAAATTAAACAAAGATATGGCTAGTATCAATGGGCGATTTATTAGCAGGAATATGTACGGCTCTTCGGCGCATCGTAGAGCCGCAGAGGAAAGAGCACAAGAAATCAACAGGGCTACTCTTGGAGAGAGAAATAAATTGCTACAAGAATCAATGAAATCTGAATTATCTTTAGGGCATCAAGGTCAACTTTCTAATCTTCGGCAGTTGGGTCTCTATGGAGATCAGGGGCAAAGAGAGTTTGGTGATACACTTAGTAAGATTAGGGATATGAATAAGCTTGGTTCTACTAAATGGGGGAATGAACAAGCTGAAAATGAAGATTTATATAAAAACTATCAAAATGAAGCTGCTTGGGAATGGCCTCACATGAAAGGGGTAATCGCAGGAAACGCTAGAAGTGGAGCTTTAGGCGATGTATTTAGGGGGATGAGCAACAGAGGGATAGGTCTAGATCAATTAGCAGCACTAAATACTAATTATAGTGAATTGCAAAAAGAAAATGCTAATCGCAGAGCAGAGTTATCTACTAGAGACAGTACAATAAATGATTTATATGGGCAATTAGGAGTATTTAATAAACAAAGAGGCAACGATTTAATGACTCAAAGGTTACTTGATGCTACTAGGGAATCTGATGAGGCTACTAACTGGTGGAATACTGGTGGATCTAGAAACGGTGACTTTAACACTAACTGGAAAAGGGTGCAAACTGCACGCGATAACCTAGAAGCAATCCAAAAAGAGGTGAGGGCAAGCGGAAATCTTGGAGCCTTCGCACAGGCATTTTCCCAGTCTAACGCAAGAACGACAGGTTATAATAAAGCTTGGGATGCAAACTTGGCACAAAGAGCATCGGAAGAAACAGCAAGATTAGATGTTTTAAAGAAGGCAGCGAGTCCAATGGAACAATTTAATCGAATGAATAAATATCAACAGTATGCTTATAGAAATTATCCCTCAGAAGGTGAATTCTTGGCTGATCATGCGAGGCTTGGTAGAGAATACTTTGGGTCTGAGGACTGGAAAACACATCAAGGACAATTCACAAGAGTACCAGAGGCTCAGCGTGCTGCTTTTTGGAATAAGTCATAATAATATCGAACAAGAATTATTTATAAATAGGTAATAAATCATGGTAGGAGCTAAAGAATTTGCAATAAACAGAAAAGTAATTGCACCAAAAGAGAAAAACCCACTTATTGAGGAGATTTCTATGCCAAGCTCAATGAGATCTCACGAAGGCGAGATTAAAAACATGACAGGCTCATTTTTAGATAAAATTAAGCCTAATAGTTTTAATTTTCCTAAGATGATTGAACACAAAGAAATTATGGTAAAGCGTTTTCCTAAAATGGATAAACCTTATGATGCTCGTAGTATAAATCCAATTTTAGAAGATTCTAAGAGCAAAAAAACTATTGCCTCTAAAAAACCAAGACAAATAGATAATAACATGTTTAATATTTCGCCTGTATTTGACTTTATGAGATCAAATATGGGAGGAGAAAATAAACATGAAGAGCATGAGGAATGTAATGATTTGTCTGATGAGCTAGCGAATCGCATTACTTATAAAGTTTTTCAAAATATCAAGAATTATCTGGATAGAGACTCAGACAAGCCTATGGGGAATAGGCAAATTAAACTTGAGATTAGCCTGTAGTGTTAAAACACAAATTCAGAGCAATCCCAACAGAACTTGATGGTATTAAGTTTGCCTCGAGAAAAGAGGCAAGACGGTATAGAGAGCTTAGACTACTTGAAAAATCAGGTGAATTATTATTTTTTCTAAGACAAGTCCCTTTCCATCTGCCTGCTAATGTTAAGTATGTATGTGATTTTCTGTGTTTTTGGAAAGATGATACCGTTACTATTGAAGATGTTAAGGGAATAAAAACGCCTCTGTATGTTTTAAAGAAAAAGCAGGTAGAAGCTATCTATCCTATAGAAATAACGGAAATATAATGAAATAAGACTGTTAATATCAATTCAGCGTATGATTCACATCTATAAAAATTAAATTGAGAGTGTTAGGGGACTCGAGGTTTTTTGTGCAATAACACCTAATCTTGTCAGACAATCTAAATTTATAAATAATAATCGTGGTGTCCGTGTTTAATTTTTTATAGGTATTACTATCGGTAATTTTTGTAATTCCATTTTCTTTTCCGCTGGTAATTAGTTCATCAATTGAGAATCTAGAAAATATAGAAAGCTTGCTAACCAACTTATAAAAGATATCTGGCTGTTTTTTTAAATTTTTCAAATGCTTATCTGTAAAAACAAAAGAAAAGAACATAGGCCAAGATATTAATTACATTGGTTGTTGCGAATATCTTGCAAGATTAAATCCTGAGTGATGATTTTGTCATCTGAACTTCTCGCTAATTTCCAAGGATTCTCTTGATGAGTCATTTCCATTAAGGCAATACCAGTGAAACGGCCCTTGTCTTTAATCACATCGTCTATAATCATTTTTTTGTCCAATGGTTTGAACATTAAATTTGGGCTATCGGTATCTAGCACATCTCTACCGAATGATTTGTATTGATGATAAATTTCTGGTACTACTGGGCCATAGTCCCAAGCCTCCATTTTATCATTAAAAAGAAGCTCGCCTGTTCTTTTTAACGAAAGAACCTGTGTGTAATAAAGGAGTTTTTGCAATTTAAGATTGGTTAAGTCTCCCTCTATAGGATTTGTAACAATATTAGAAAAATAGCTGATAATATATTCTGCAACTTCTTTAGCTTTAATCATCTATTACCTCCAATTAAAATAGTATCGCAATAAGCATGTATTATGTCGCCTGCCTTCAATAACATTTAAATTACCATATAGCTTAACATATTTAATTAACAGTCGCATTAAAAAATACTAATGGTTATCTATATCTACCATAGACCTGTTAGCCAACGACTTTATCAATATATTAACAGCTTCTTGATGCACGGCACTCTCTATTCTCATAAAGTTACGGGATACCTCGATGCACATGCGTTGATGTTGGGTTACCATAGGCTCATTATCATCACTTAACCCTTCGTAGAAATAAGATATGTCTTGCGACAAAGCTTTTGCAATGACAACCAATCTACTCACGGAGATTCTATTTGTACCTTTCTCGTATTTTTGTAGTTGTTGCTGAGTGACATCGAGTTTCTTTGCTAATTGAGCACGAGAAAGTCCATAAGCAAGCCTCTGGGAGAGTATTTTACCCCCTACATGTTTATCAACTTCGTTACAACCTCTTCTCATTTTTAATCTCCTTTGTTTGATTTGAATATATTATGATACTGATTTACATATTTATTCATTATTGGTATGCACTCATCAACTGCTTCTAGTATACGCGCTTGCATAACACTATCACGCTCCACTCTATGGATGAATAAGCCATTGCCGATAATGTCATGTTTAGGGTTGTACAGCACGTAATCACACCACTGGCGACCGCATACAAACAAATTAAACTGCATTTGAATATAATGCTTGCTCTCGATAGCCTCTGCTCCTTTTTCGGACATCTCAATAACCTGTCCAAAATAATTATTAGAGTCTAGTATCTTGATTTCTATCATGCCGTCTTCACCGACTAATCCATCAGGAGAACACGCTATATAATCACCCAATTGCGCTAAACCAACCTCGTCAACGGAAGTGAATGTACGCGTTATATAATTTGTTCTAGCTGTGGATTCGTGTTCCCACCCTCGTTGAATATGAATATTTACATACTCCTCGCCGTCTGATTTACAACCCGTGACAATTTCATTGGCCCTGTCATAAAGATACTTCTGCTGAGCAGCTTTAGTTCCTAGCAACTTGTGAAAGCATGAGCCGGTTATTTTGCCTAAGCGCAACTTATGCCACTCATCACTCCCTTGTTCAAGGTCAGTGTGTACTTGTGATTTCTGCATTTAAAAACCTTTCTTTAAGCGAATTGAAATTAGCTATACCATTTGTAATAGTCTCGGAGCGTTGGCTATCAATATTATGGAATTTAGCAAACTCCTTAGCATCAAGTTTATGCTCAGCGCATAAGTTCATGAACTCTTTTACTACAGTTAAGCCTTGTTCTTTTTCTACGCCTTTACTTACGCTTTGACCGTCGTCATCCTCTTGAGTAAGTCCTACTATCGCCGATAAAGCATAGCGTCTTGCGTACGTGATACCTGCCCCCAGTTGTTGCAACGAATTGCATTGCTTCATGACCACGTTTTCTAAGGCAAATGTTGATTTAAGCCATTGTCCCGACTTATGCATTAGCAAAGTAATCAATACTTGCTTGCCGTCCTTATCTTGGCTAACTATCTGTGATACCGACAAGCCGTTATCTGCTAAAGGTTTTTTTACAGCAGCTAAGCAACTTGCTAGGTCTGCATATTTGTAGCCGTATGCTTGTTTGTCCTTGCTGACATTCTCTATCGCTGATTGCGCCTTACTAAGAGCATCCACTAAAGACTCGATCTGATTGCTCATTAATTCATTAGTGCTTCGTGAAGTATCATTATTTGTATTTTCCATAATTTCCTCATTTTTTTCTAAGTTATGCATAACCCCTCCAATTCCATTTCTCAGGAATAAAAAGGTTTTTATCGTCATTCTTAATAGTTCGTTTTTTTTCAATTGCCATATGTGTGTAGCCAGTATTGACACTATTAATGATAGTTATTTTTTCTTCATACAAGCTGATCTTTTTGTAATTAGTGGGTTTTCTGGTTTCAATACCATTTTCTTTCATGAAGGTAGATAACGTCTTCACTGTTACGCCAAGCTTTTTTGCAATTTCTTTTTGGAGCATCCCAGTTTCTTGCAAGCCGATTACTTCTTCTCTGTCTAATTCTACTCTCATAATACCTCGTTAGATAATTTATGTGGATACTCAAATTCGATATTCTTAAACTCAATATCTGCCAAAAATGCTACATACTCACCAAATGTTAAATGACCTACTATCTTACTTGAAACATCTTCGTCAAAAACTAGCTTCCGAGATACAAGGCCTCCCTCTCTTACTCTAACATCACGGAAATGAGTTTTTTTTCTGAGTACTTCCTTCCCATACTCGTATCTCTCAAATACCGCCGTAAATAAAGATTTACTTTCTACATTATGATATACTTCCCAGTCATCCTCTAACATTTCGATATCAGGTTTATATTCTGTCCAATCACTTTCGGTAGTATAATGATGCATTGCGCCATGCGATCCGCCTTCTATCCAAGTTTTCGCTTCCCAGGCTTTTCGACGAATCTTGTTAGTTTTATTACTGTTTTCGTCAATATCCTTAAATAATGCTTCTAAATACTGCATATTGCCTCTTTAAATTATGCTCCACTTAATTCAAATACATTTAAAAACTGAATATTCTTAAACTCAATATCAGCTAAAAATGCTACAAATTCACCTAAACTTAACTCTTTTGGTATTTTCCGTGAGATTTTTTCATCAAAGACTACATACTTTTTTACTATTCCCCCCTCTCTACTCCTCACATCACTAAAATGTGTCTTTCTTTTATGCGCCTCAGAAGCATTATCATATTTCTCAAATACTGCTGAAAACATTTCTTTTGGTTCTTTTGTCATACTACGCCTCCAAGCCACGAGTTGCGGCAAAGTCTAAATAGGCGTGTTTTCTATAACTAGCTTCTTCCTCTCTTTCTTCGTCCTCAACTATTTGTTTAATACAGTTCAGTCCTAGAGTAGTCATTGTGTGATAACCAAAATGCTTCCAATTTATACCACTCGCTTCTGCTCGAGCTACGACTTTTTCAAATTCCCGCACTTGGTTAAGCACAGTAAGAAAATCAATGTTACTAGGATCGTACTCAATACCAAACTTATCGGCTTTTTCTAGCGTCTCTTTCCCGCGGCTAGATATTTCAAAATTCTCATATATGCTTTTTGCTTTACGAGCAAATGTCGCCACAATATCGGAAAGTGGCACGCCTATATCAGTATATTGCTCTTCTTCTTTAACTCTACGGAGAGTTGGTATTTCGGAAACATTAGAATTGCTTGTCATAGTGTTACTGCAATGGTTGGTTGCAATTATACTACATTGAGGAGTTGAGCCGCCATTATTATTTCCAGAAAAACGTAATTTTGCCTGAGCTAATAGTGGACTTAAGAATGATTGTGGGATATTGTTCATATACATACCTTTGTTTTTTGATGAATTACAAAATTAGTAAGTAAAACTAAAACGCTTGAAGTCTCTAGCTTCAGGCGTTTTTTTATGCCTTGCTTATAAAGGTAGTATAGTGGGGAAAAATAGAAGAGTCAAGTTATTTTTTTTAAAATAGTAAAAATTATTCTTGTTTGTATCTTTTGGTTTTTTTATACAAGTCTACCAAAGTCTTTATCTTCGATTTATTGAGCGCGTATAAATATACACCATCCTTGCTACGCTCAACGAATTCTTTCTTTAGTAATTTTTGCAAAGGATAATGTAGAGCTTGCTTACTATTATTCATCAAATCCTGAATATGACTTGCAGGAAGTGGATCGTTAATTTCATTTAAGATAGCGAGGATTTTTTTTTCGCACCTAGACAATGTGTGACACTCATTAATTGCATTTTTCATTTCTGTATCCATTCTGACAAAAAGACTATTTATTGTTAAGTAATAATTATATATTTAAAAAAGTCAATAAAATCGTTGATTTTAAATTTTAATTAATTATTGTAGTTGTGTACTCGAGTGAGAACTAGAGTTTTTTTTAATTTTATTTAGAGGTAAGTATTAGGATAATTTAAGGATTCACACATTTAGCAAAAAGTTTTTAAAATTCTTCCCGGTCTTTTTAAAACTTTTTCTAACGTTCAGGCGTATTTAGCAATACGTCAACCGCGCTTTTTTAACTCAACGTCAAACCAACGCAACAGGTAATCTGAGGATAGTATTTTATTACCTATTCGTCAAGCTATTTGTTGTTGGTATTTAAGAAAATTATAACAACCACAATAAATGGTAATATTTAGTGATAGCATTACAACAGGAGCAGAAAGCTCTAGAACAAGAGATTAGAGCACTACTTGCTTTAAAATACAAACGACGTGGCTATAAGCAAGAACTAGAGAAGCTTGTTAGAGCAAATGTCGATATAACAACGCAACGCACCGACAAAACAATTTACCTTAGTGAGAAAGCTAGCAAGCTTCTAAAAGCTGTATTGGAGAAATTATTTAAAGGCGAGACTGTTCTACTTAATCATAAATATATTTCTAAAATTACCAGGTGTCATCCTAATCAAAATAATAATATCCTAAAAGAATTAGCTAGAATATTGGATATAAAATATCATCGGTTATTGAAGGTAAATGGAGTATATTTTTCTCGTCATTTGCATTTCCAGTTGGCCACAATAATTATAAAAGAACTAAGCCTTGTGGAGGCGGGATGTAGTCAATCTTACCAACAAGAAAATGTGAGTACTTATACTAATAACAATAAAATTACTAACAGTAATAATAGATCTAGTAAATCTACTTTTTTAAAAAAACAAGAACCAAAAAGTTTATCCGATATGTACCAATTGCTAGATCAATCAATATTCGACGAATTACGCTCTAAGGCAGATAGGGATTTCAGTAATAACTTTATTTCTCAAAGAGTGCTGGCAATGTCAAAGAAACCACAGCTACAAACTAGAAATTTCAAGACTAGAGAGGGCTTTATTGCTTACATGTCGTTAGTTTTGAAGAATGAGTTACACGATGCAGTCAAAACTGCAAACATAGACTTTCGATTGCTGGCTAATATCAAAGAGCATGACAAGAAATCACCTGAATTATGTGTTGGAAAAGTCAAGCAACCGCAAGAAGAATTAATACTACCAGAAGGGATATGGGGTGAAGTATTGAAAAAACTTATAGCAGAGTTTGGTATTGATACTTACAGGAACTGGTTTAGCAAGCTAACTGCAAATGTTGATGAGGTAACAAAGACTATACGGCTAAAGGCAAGTAGTAACTTTATTAAAGATTGGATAGAAAGAAATTATCAGTGTCCTATGGAAAAATTTATAACAGATTTTAATTTTACATGGTAAGAAAGAATAACAAATGCAAAATTAGGAGATAGAACATGTACGCAGTATCATTTGACATGGAAGTTGCAAAGTTAAAGGAGCATTACGGTGAGCCTTATAACAGAGCATATGATGAGATTAGAGTTGTTATGGGCGAGTTAGGTTTTGACTGGGCGCAAGGTAGTTTGTATATCGCAAAAAGTGAACAAAATAACTTAACATCCGTGTACAAAGTAATTAACAAACTTTCTAGCATTCTATGGTTTAAAGAGTCTGTGAAAGATATTAGGGCTTTTAAAGTTGAAGATTGGTCTGATTTTACTGAAGTTGTTAAATTTAAAGGTTAAGAATATGCAAACTAAAAAAATCACTTACTTAGAAAAAAAGCAGTTCACTCCCTCAGAACTAGAGCAAGCTAAAAGAGACGCAGAATTACTGTTAGCATGGGGGTTACCGATATTAGGGATTTCTTTTATAATACTGCTAATCTTGATAATTAGAAAACTACGGGAATAATAAAGAGTTCATTACAGAAAAGCCAAAATAGATTGATGTAATTGCTCTCTAGTATAAGGCTTGATTAGGTAATCTTTTATACCTAATGCCATTGCTTTTCCTATCTCTTTTTTATCGTCAAGTCCAGTTTGTAATATCGTTGGTATCTTAATATTGTTTTTATTTATCCATTCTAATACTTCTAAGCCATTTATTCCAGGCATCTCTAAATCTAAAAATATTATTTTGACTTCTTGTGGCTTAGCTTTGTCCGATAATATTTCTATAGCCTCGTGGCCAGAAGACGCTAAATACGCTTCGCACTCTATAGAACTCAATACTAATCTAGCCACTTTCAATATGGCTACTTCATTATCAACAAATAGTATTTTAGACATTTTTGGTCTCCTTCAATTCACTCGTGATTCCAAAACATTTTAATATTTCCCACTTCTCAATGAGGTAATGGCTTGTAGTTAATATAATTAGGTTAAACAGCATAGCAGGAGCAATGATATTAAATTTATACTTAAGAACAAATTTAAATATGACTACAAAAACGAACGTAACTCCCATAGTAATAAGCGCGCACCGTTCGGTCGTTTTAAACCCGAATATTGTAGCAAGAAACGGAGGAACGATAATCGGCATATAAAAAAGGTGTCCAAAGATAATTATGTCAAGTAAACTTCCTTCCTTGAAACAAAAAAGCAAAGACAATAAACCTATAACAATAGTCATTCCCCTTGCGAAGTATAGTTTTTGTAATTGGTCAAAAGTATTTAGCTTGTAAGTATCATTCGCAATTAAAACCGCGGCGATATTTAAGTTTGAATCGGCCGTAGACATACACATCGAGATTATACCAATAACTAATATTGCCTTAGTCCCGTCGAGAGTGAACAAATCTAATAAAGACGATAGAATCTTATTAGATGGAATATGTGGATTTGTTTGAAAAAGAAGATAGGAAAAGTAGCATGAGAAGAGTAAAAAAACAGTTAATGAGAGAGATGACCATAAATAAGCTTTTTTTACTTGGCTTAAGTTGACGCCCATTGATACTCTCTGTACTGTCTGCGGCGACATTGAAGGGATTAAAAAGTATACGCAAAGAAAAAATAGATCTATTTGCTGTTCAGCATTTAAAGAAAGTAAGTGACTAGGATAAAAATGATCTCCTAAATTATGAACAGGTGTTTCGTATTTTATTATCGTGTTTAGTAATACGATTCCTATTACTAATGATAAAGCCAAGCATGTAGCTTGAATTTTATCTGTATGCACAACCGCGTCCACGCCCCCCGAGAATGAATAAAAGATCACGATAGCGCTACTTATCACAATACAGATAGGCTCATTTAAAGACGGGAGCAAATAGTATAAAACACTACCCATAATTTTAAATTGGATATAAATTTTACTGGAAGCAGCGACGCAACCTAGTATACCCGTGATAATTCTTACTGTTTGCCCGTACTCCTCACCCATTATCGAAGCAACTGATAATTTTCCTAAAAATCGCCCCATTTTGGGAACTATCCATAATGCTAGGATAACCATACCAATGGACATCCCTAGAGAAGCAAGAAAAAAACTAGACCCTTCTTTATAAAACTCAGTTAAATCTATAGTGAAAGCACTGCCGCTTATCCAGGTAGCCGTAATAGTAGCTCCTAATGCGGCTGTGGAAAATTTTCGTCTGCCTAGAGAGAACGAATTGATACTGCTTACCTGTTTATAAGATTTTATCGAGAAGAAGGCTAAATAGGCGAGGAAAGAAATTATTAAAATGTAATCTATCATAAAACTAGTTAATTAATGTTAAGATCGGGACAATCATGGCTCTTTTCTTTAATAGTTATAATTGATACACTTATTTTTTCAATTTTTATTTAGAGGAAAAGGTATATGAGAGAGAAAGTATTTTGCGACGTTGACTTAATAGGAGCGATTTTTTTAGAAAAAAAAATAAGCACAAAATATATAGGATATCTTCAAAACATAGTGTCTAGTCTTTCTGTATCAAATAAAACTCTTTGTTTTCAGGGCGTCATCTCCATAAAAAAAGTAGCTCTTCTCTTTAATGTCAGTGCAAAGACTGTTCGTCGATTTTTAAATTATTTTGAAAAGCATGACGTCATTCCCTCTAGAAGCAAGGACAAATTTCACAATGATGAACATTACATCGTTATTAACGATGAGTATTGCAAGTGTTTCGTCTCCCAAAAAACTACTTAAGGAGGAATTTATGAAAGAAAAAGTAGAGTCTATGAAAAAACTTTTAGATATGGATGACGTAGAAATCGTCGCAGAACGTCTTAAGAGAATGATGAGGCAGGACGGCCATCCGACTCCTTCTACTTTTAATGATGTAGTTACGTTGCTGAGTTTAATCGATGAATTGAAGAAGAAAAATGAATTTTACAATTGAAGATACACGCAAATTTATTTCAAACATTTACCAGTGGGCAACGACTAATGGTGACTTTGATTTTATTAAAATGTCCATCAACGACTGTTGTTCGGACGAATGTACGCAGCTCCGTTACGAGCTGGAGATCGTTTTAAAAAAGACTAGGGTGTTACTTAATCAATTGGCCGAGTCTATAGATGAGATGGATGTCAGTATTAGACAATTAAAAATCGCGATTGAGAAAGAAAGGGAAATCAGGAAGAAAGCTAGAATAGATCAAAGGCAAAAAAAGAGGGAGGAATAAAAAGAACATGAGACCCCATGCCCTAGAATTTAATAATACGAAGAACCTCTTGAAGGAAGAAGGAAATATCAGAATAGAGGCTTTGTACAATATCATTCTTACTAAGAAGGGGCAACCTGATTATCTGGCTATCGACATCTACACGGAAGCTAGGTCTTGGTACAAACCTAAAAAAACAAATATTCAAGGTAATGTAGTCTATTCATCAAAGCTAAAAGGCTATGGGTGGCAGATAGGTTATGAGTATTTGGCTAACAGGTATAAATGCACTACTGAGTTGATAAGAAGAAAATTGGTTTTATTAGAAAAGTTAGGGCTACTTACTAGAGATTTTAGAACTGAATATTATCACGGAAAAAGATTTAACAATAATATGTATCTTTTAGTATGGAAAGATACGCCTCATTTTTATAGCGCGATCGGTCTAGAAAAAAAGGTATCTACTACCCCTCCAAACCAAGGAGACCTATGCAAAAATTTGAGTACCCCTGTCCAACAAAAAGTGGACATCATATATGTAATACCCAATAACGGTAAAGAAAAAGAAGAAGCTTTAGCTTATTCTTCTTTTTCTTCTAGTACTTCTACTAAAAGGAATACTCCTTTACCGCGCGCGCGCGTGAGTGAGGCGAAAATCGTGCAAATCACAAATGCCAAACTCGAACAAACACCGCGAAAAAAAATCACCGAGATACCAACCTTGGCTACTGGCTATCCTACGGAGCCAGCCAAGGTTTACCAAACAGAAGAAATCCGTGTTGTGGAAACTGAAGTGGTGACAAATTGTAACCGATTAGGTGAGATTAGCCTTTTGCAGGATATTCCGTTACTAGCTAACCTTCTAAGCCCAAGCGAGGAAAGCCCAACCATCGACATTTTGTCGACAATTCACCCCGAAATAACCCAAAAACATGAGGAGGTTATGCGTATGAAAGAACGATCACCGATTGAAGACGATTTTGAGGATATACCAAGTGCGGTAGACCTGGAAAACAAGAGGAACATGGAGTTTGAACTAAGCGGCGCAATCTTCAAAAGTTTTGGCGGTGTAAAGTCCGATGAGATCATGGAAAATTGCAAGTTCATCCCGATAAACGAGAATAAACTCGGTGTCCAGCTTAGCAACGGATTTAGCTTGACCCCAACTGATAGAGATCGGCTCAAAGCCTGTATACGCTTGGTTTACGGGGAGGGAATTAATATCGTTTCTTCTGCTGTATTAAAAATAGCACAACCCAAACCTGAAATTTTGGTAAAACCGCAAATCCAGCAATATTATCACCAATGGACTAGGTTCAAAAATGATCTGCTGAACTACCTGCCGGAAAAAACCGGCCATCATATCCTCAATGCTTGGTTTGATAAATTTCAAGTTTGGGAAGACCCGAAAAATAACAGGATTATCCTGACAGGCTCAAGGTTTTACGTCGATAGTGTTTATAACAGATTTCAAAGTGCGATTGAGCATGTGGTTACAAAAACCAAAGTGACGCTTGAACTACATTTTGAAAACAATGATGAGAAACCAATAATTTATAAACCAAATGGAGGGTTTTGATGAATAGTACAGACGAGAATTATACATATCCGCACAAGAACGATCTCATAATGTGTTTAATGAGTTTAATTGAGGATTGCCAAGCCGAGCATACAAAAAAACTCCGTGAGATTTTTAAATGGGCTAGAAATGACGAAGATAAACAGACTTTAAAAAGGATGATTAGAGCTAATAGAGTCCTTGAAGAAGGATTAGACGAAGACGCTACAGGCGCGTACCAGAAACTAATTAACGATATAACAGATTTTAGGAGAGTGGAATAATGAGGTTTCGAACAAAAATGTCCGCTAAGTCGTTACCAGCATTGGTAACTGAGATTTTAGAAGACGATGATGATATCGCTTGTGTGTCAATCAATATTGTAGAAAGAGATTCGCAAATACGATCCTTTAGCGCGACATACAATGATCGCTTTATTATTAATTTAGCCATGGATAACTTGTATCATTTGTTGAGCAACAACAATAATGCAGGTGATCCGATGGAACTTGATTACATACAAATATGCGACAAAGCTCTGCTGCTAAAATTAAAGGAAAAGCTTTTCTCCATAGTTAAACTCATAGAGAATAAAAATGTATAATTTAACGGCAGAACAAGAGGCTTGCGTACAAGCATCTACTACCGGAAAAAATATTAAAACAAAGGCTTTTGCAGGAAGCGGAAAGACCTCTACTTTGGTAGCGATATCAAAGGCCTTAGTTGATAAAAGGATATTGTATCTAGCCTATAACAGGTCTATCAAAAAAGAAGCAGACGGCAAATTTCCCGATAACGTAGACTGCAAAACATCTCATTCATTAGCGTTTTGTCGTTATACTCACATAATCGGTCGCAGAGTGTCTGATGATTATCCAAAACTAAATACAGAAGCTCTAGTAAAGCATATCGGTATTAAAAAGCTGTACGATTGCGAGCAAGACGAGTTAGCAATGAAGGCCTTGAAAATATTAAACCGTTTTGTTCAAAATAGTTATCCTCTAACTTATCTAGTTCCTAGACCTCTTAAAGAGTATCAAGATGAAGATGAACAAAAAGAAGCTGAGATAGACCGATATATTGAAGAAATTGCTTATAATTATTGGGATGGGTGTACTAAAAAAGACTCTGTATTGCCGATAAGCCATGACGTGTATTTAAAAATGTATCAATTATCTAATCCTGATTTGTCTGCATTATACGATGTCATACTATTTGACGAATGCCAAGATGCTAACCCTGTATTGCTTGATATAGTTACAAAACAAAAATGTCAAAAAATATATGTAGGCGATGAGCATCAGCAAATTTATTCATGGCGCGGTGCTATTAATGCCTTTGACCAATTAGAAGGAGAAGAGTTTTATTTGAGTCAGTCTTTTCGTTTTGGCAAAAAGATAGCAACAATATCAAATATGATTTTGACAATAAAAGGAGAAGAAAAGGAATTAAAGGGTCTTGATACTTTGGACACTGATATCATTTATAAGGCTTGTTTCCCTTATACGTCTTTGTGCAGAACGAATAATAAAGCGATAGAGGTGATTTTAAGCAATCTGAATAAAAAGGTCCATCTAGTCGGCAATAAGATTAAGTCTATAGTATTTTTCTTGAACAATGGGGTAGCCTTATACAAAAATAATTTGAAGATGATAAAGCATGATTTGTTAAAAGGCTTCCGGTCTTGGGAGCATATGTTGACAGAACATGAAAAAAGCGAAGAGAAAGATAGAAATTTAAGTCTGCTAATTAGTTTCGTTGAAGATTATAACGATAATTTAGTAGGGACGTTAGAAAAGCTTAGAAACGTTTCTGATACAAAGGAAAAGGAGGCAGATTTAATTATTTCAACAATACATAAGTCTAAGGGGAGAGAGTGGAATAATGTTGTTATAGAAGATGATTTTAAACTGTCTGAGAAGACAAGTAATGAGGAATGGAATTTGTTATATGTAGCAGTGACTAGAGCGCAAAAAACACTATTCCCTAAAGGGAACTTGCTAAAAGATCTCACTAAGATTTTCTCCAATCAATAAAATTAAAAAATTAAAAATAGGAAAATAAAATGAAAAATCAATGGAAAAACTTTAATGACGCAGATGATCAAATGTCTTACGCGCTGATACCAGATAAAACCTTAGCTAAAGTAGCTTTAAAAATAACTAGAGGCGATCATATAACCGAAGTTTTTGACGATGGTTATGCTACGAAAAGCAAATCTAGTAATAGCGTGTATCTCGCCTGTGAATTTGTAGTTTTGGGTGGAAAGTACGATAAAAGAAAGATTTGGAGCAATATTGGTTTGTATAGTGAGCATTCTACAAAATACGCTGATATTGGCAGGGCTACAATCAAGGCTATTCTAAATTCAGCAAAGAATCTAAGCCCTCAAGATAAATCCGAGCAGGCAGAGTCAAACCGAATAATAAAAGATTTTGGAGATCTGGATAATCTTGAATTTGTAGCAGAGATATCTGTGGACGACAAAGGGACATCGCCAAAAAATGAGATTAAAGTCATTATCACACCTGATAACCCTAAATATCATGAGTATATGCCAGCTACTAACGGTAGATATAAAATAGAAAGCGCAACAAAAAAAGCTGCTCCAGAAGTAGAATTGCGTGATGATGAAATACCGTTTTAGGGAAAAGTATAAATGCTAGATCAAAATGAATAGGAACTTTTTATGAAAGATATACTAAAGAACGAAGATGTAGAAATGCTTCTAATGAGCAAATCAATGCCTTTATCAAAAATAATACAGACCATAGGAGAAGAGGGAAATTCGCCATACGTTACGATTATACAAAATACAGAGGATGGGTGTAATGTCAGGATCGGCATTCAACCCTCCAAGAATTTTCAGCAGATTTTATTTAGTGGACTGATGGCGATCAATAATATTATGGACCAAGATCTTGTGGACCAATTAAACAAACCTCCTCGGGCTAAAAAGGTTCTAGAAGGGATTGATCTTGATAAAGAGACTATGGAGCTACTACAACAATTATACAAAAAGCTCGAAAAAAGAACTGAAAGAAAACTATTCGCCGACGCGCATGCAGAGCAAATGTTGCTTGGAGCTGTCCTTATTAACAACGATTTAATTGAGCGAATTGATTACTTCTTGAAAGCAGATCATTTTTCCGAGAAACTTCATCAAAAAATCTATCATGCTATAGAAATATTAGTTGAAAAAGGTTTAAGTGCCACTCCTGTTACTATCAAATCTATGCTTGAGAAAGACCCTTTATACCAAGCCCTAAACGGTAATGAGTATATTATTAGATTAACAACAATCGCTATGGTTGTAATTAACCCTTATGATTACGGCAAAATAATCTACGACTTAGCAATTAAGAGATTTGGAATAGATAAATTAAGAAATAGTCATAATGAAGAGGAAGTATAAATGCTAGATCAAAAATATTTATTAGAATTATTTGAATATAAAGACGGAGAACTTTATTGGAAAGTATCACCAAGCAATAACGTAGCAATAGGGAGCAAAGCGGTTACTACAAAGGCTCAGTATACCATGATAGGAATCAATGGCATAAGGTGTTACGCTCATAAGATCATATTTATGATGATCCATGGCTACTGCCCTAAATTAATTACCTTTATCGATCGCAACACCAGAAATTGCAAAATAGAAAATTTAAAAGAACTTACAAGCTCGCAGTTGGTTGCAAAAGTTCCACGGCGAATAGATAATACCTCGGGTTACAAAGGCGTCAGCTGGTCATCGAGAAACAAAAATTGGGTAGCTACTATTACAAAAAATGGAAAGATGATGTTTTTAGGTGGTTTTGACAATATAGAAACTGCCCATAAAGCTTATTGTGAAGCTGCAAATAAATATCATGGTGAATTTGCTAATGCAGGTTAAAAAGATGACTAAATCATTATCGGTATTTGATATTTTTTCAGGAATAGGCGGAAGAGGGAGTATGGAAAGGGACTATGACGATTACGAAGCAATAAGACTCGCCCTGCGTCAAGATATGCAGGATTATAAGCTTTATCAGGAAATAGAATTAATGGGATGTAGCGAGGAATTTAAGCCGCTGTTAAACTCCTTTGAAATGCATTTACAGTATATTATTAGAAGAGGTATAGAGAAATTAGATAATGACTAAAAAGAAATACAACAAGACGGCAGCAAAAAACAACTTTAGCAAAGAAACTCTAACCAAACTGTGGAACGAGTCCAAAGAAGATAGAGCATTAGCCTTAATGGCGGAGAACTTTGACGTAGATCAAGCCTTGAAAGAGTATAAAAAAGGCTATCTAGAAAGGAAGAAAAACGAAATTTCTAAATAAATATAAAAAGATGATATTATGACCATGGAAGATAAGCGATTACAGCGCAAAATCAATGTAGTTAAAAAAAAGAGGAAGAGAATTCGGATTAAAGAAAAACCTGAATTCATAGTAGAAAACAAACCAACACAAACAATCTGGAGCTGGATTAAAGATAAGTTTTTGTGAAGAATTAACAAGAAATTACATAATATCCATACTCCAGAACCCCTATAGGAAAAACATGAAAACTGAAAAAAATTTTATAAAACGTTTTACTAGTGGTAAACCGACAAAATATGATAAAGAAAAACATATAGGGTTGCTGTTTAATGTTTTTAATCAAGGTAAAGGATTAGCTGCTTTTTTTAATGCAGCTTCCATTGGTAAAAAAACATTTTATGATTGGTTAGAAGCCCATGAAGAATTTAAAGAAGCTTATGAAGCAGCAATATCTCTTGCTCAAGAAATATGGGAGGATTACCCAAAAGACATCCCTGATTTCAATATTTCTTACTGGTCAATAATAATGCGTAACCGTTTTGGATATGGCAAACCAAAAGTCCGAACAGCAAAAGACGCTACGCCTATTGCTCGTATGAATGCTATTTGGGACGGGCTAGAAGAAGGGGAGCTAAGCGCGCAAGAAGCAACTCAGTTATCTTCCGTAGCTCGTACGCAAGCTGAGATATTAGGCAGTCAATCTCTAGAATTAGAACCATTAAAGCAGTATACTCAAGAAGAAAAAGAAGCTCAGATAAAGGAAATGCAAAAGATCATAGATTATGCCGAGAGAAATAAACATGAGAGTTAAAAAACCACTCACCAAGGAGGAGGCTCGTAAAAGAAATGCCGCTTATATGAGAGCTTATAGGGAGAATTTGACAGAAGAGCAGAGAGAGGCAAAAAGAGCTTATCAGAAAGCTTATTTTAGTACAGAAGCAGGGCGCGAGAGAAACAATATATATATGAAAGCTTATAAGGAGAATTTGACGGAAGAACAGCGAAAAAAAAGAAATGATCGTCAGAAAGTTTATAATGCAAGACATCCTGCTACAGAAGAACAGAGAGCTTGTAGAAGAGCTTATGCGAAGGCTTATAAGGAGAGTCGTACAGAAGAGCAGAGAGAAAAAAGCAGAGCTTATCGCAGAGCTTATTATATTAGAAAAAAACTAACGAGAGAATCCTAATGAGAGTTAAAAAAGTATGGGAGAAAGCAAATAAAATGCCGACATATATTCAAAAGGCGAAATTCCTTACCGAGGAGCAAGTTAAAAGAGTGCTACTAGATTTTACTGAAGTTAATCCAGAATGCCCTGAATCAGTCCGAAAATATGGTGAACGATGCGAGATGATAGGAGAGTTATATTATGGTTATAAAAATTATATGAAAACTGCTGGCGAGAAAGGCGCAAAATCGCAAGTCGATAAACATTCCATGGACAAGATAGAGCGATTAATAGGCTACAAAGATGAATACATAGGCTAATTATGGGGCGGAATACTGAACGATTAATAGCATACCCTGATGATTATATAGGGTTTACCCACCATGTTTTATTAGAAGACGGTAAGGCACTCCTATTAGATAGCAGCGGTAAAGAGTATATCGACTCTAAGAAAGAGGAACTTTTTGAAGAAATTAAACTCGAATACATTAAGAATGCATTTGATATACAAGATTGGCCAAGAATGGGAGATGCATCAAGAATAGTTATAGAGAAACAAACTAAGAAAGATGAGTTTACTAAAATCAAGAAGTTTGCTTCTGAAAATGACATAAAGCTTGGTGTAGTTCTTGATGTTTTAGGAATTTATTTAAATGAATTAGCGTTACGTGCAATAGAATCTATAAATTATGGAGCAAAAAAATGAAATTAAAAGAGATACTACTACTAATAGCTGTTGGTACAATAGTTTTAAGCTGCGCTTATCTCGCTGTGATAATCTGTTCTGGTTATGATGTTAAAATGGATGAAGTCTGCTTGACGGAAGTGTTGTAAAAGCCTATAATCTACAGATGTGACTAAACAAAAAAAACACCTTGTTCTTTTTGTATTCATATTCTCTATGATTAAATTACTAACCTTCTGTCCGCAAAAACTTCGGGTTAATAATTCGTTCAAAAAATGTTTTCATCTCTTTCTTTAAAAGCTATCCATCTACAAAATGGGTAGCTTTTTTTATTGCTAAAATAATTTAAAATAAAGTGTTGACATGTGTGTAAAAACGCGCTAATATACATATATAACAACAAACAAAGGAGAATTGAAATGACAGAAAAACAACTTAAAAAAATGACAAGAATAGGTAATTACCCACGTAGAATGTCCATTTATTTAACAGAAGAAGATTACCAGCTGCTGGAAAAGCTAGCAAAGGAGAAGTATCAAACAACTGTATCAGCGACATTAAGATCGTTGTTACATAAAGCGATAAGTGCTGAAATAAAAACTTAGAGCCATCCGATAGATTCTAACTATAGCCGGCTATAGTTTAAGGGGTAGAGCTTGTACATCGCTACCCCCCAATGATTACCGTTTCTTTGATATCTTTATTTTTCTTCTTTGTGTCCAATAATGCAAATTGACGGCACTAACGCCGTATCTCCTTGCAATAGAGGCCTTAGAAGCTCCATTATCTAGAGCTTTTATTATGTCTCCTCTATGTAGATCCAGCTTGCTTTCTTTTCTGTTTGATTTTCCACGTGGTATTGTGAGGGTTATTTCCTCTCTATCTTCTTCCTTAACGTTATGGATAAACGATTTAAGGTATTTAATAAAGGATGATAATAGGCTTTCTTTCATAAGGTTACTTCTTAAATTAAGTTAGCAGTATATACATCTTCAAATAAATGTATATACTTATCTTTATTTAAGGATAAGTATATATGAAGACAATAGCAATATTAAATCAAAAAGGTGGCGTAGGTAAAACTACTTTAGCCACTAACATAGCAACAAAATTACATTTAAATGGATCGAAAGTACTACTCGTAGATTCAGACCCACAAGGATCAGCTAGAGATTGGCATGCTGCTGGTAATAGCGAAATAGCAGTTGTAGGTATAGATAGACCAACCCTAGACAAAGATATAAAGAAAATATCTGATAATTTTGATTGGGTTGTCATAGATGGTGCTCCACAATTAACTGATATGGCTATCTCAGCTATTAAATGTGCTGATCTGATTATTATACCTGTGCAACCTTCTCCCTATGATATATGGGCTTCTGAAGATCTTGTAGATATAATAAAACATAGGCAGCAACTTACAGATGGCAATCCAAAATCATATTTTTGTATTAGTAGAAAGATAGCTACTACTTCTTTAAGTACAGAGGTAGTAGAGGCTTTAAAAGGATATTCCTTGCCAATAATGAAGAGTTGCACATCTCAAAGAATTGTCTATGCAAAATCAGCAGCGGAAGGTCAGACAGTTTTTGACACTACTAATAACGACGCAATACAAGAGATAACAAATATCGTAAACGAAATAAAAGAAATAATAGTATGAGTTTATTAAAAGCAGGACGTCCTTCCGTTAACAAGGTAAAAGCCTTGCAGCAATTAGAAAAAAGACAAGATCTCACTAAGATGAATTTGAACATCACAAAGAGTTTTCATAAAGAGATAAAGCGTTATGCGTTAGAAAATGACATAACAATTACTGAATTGATACATAAATCTTTACAAGAATATATGAAGAAATAAATCTATAAAGAAAGGAGTATAAGAAGATGGATTTAAAAGAAGAAACAATACTTTTACGCACTGAACTAGAAAGACTTACGAATTTTGTTGATGGCATTGAATATGATGATTTTGTTAATCAGCACAAGATTATGGAAACACAAGATATCATTAAGTTTTTATTAGAGCGGTTATGTATCTTGTCGTGGGAATTGGAGAATAGAGGTTGATAGAATGACCCTATCTTGGACAAAAGACAACCGATACTACAAGCTCCTGTTTCAACCAACTCTATTTGGTACTACAGATGTAATACGTATTTGGGGTAGGATTGGGAGTAACTTGGGTGGATATAAGATTATTTCTTGTGATAGCGAAGAAGATGTGATTACTATTATAGATAGGATAAAGAAACGTAGAAAATATAGAGGGTATAAAAATGCTGACAACAATTAATAGTGCTAACTTACTGCAAATCGTAACAAAAATAGAAAATATAGAACGTGAGAAGGTAGAGACTTCGGAGCTACTGACTGACGCTTATAATGAGGCCAAGTCTATGGGATATGATGTTAAGATTATCAAGCATGTTCTCAAGTTGAGGAAGAAGGACAAAGATGCATTAGCTGAGGAGGATAGTTTAATTGAGTTATATCGGGGAGCATTAGGGGTTTAAATGACTAGCGTTATTGTATTGTTTGTATTTCTTGCGGTGTTATTTTTAGCATTATTGAAACTTGGAAAGCTAGTAATTAGTGGAGGCAGAGGAACGGATGAGTGAAGAATATGTGAATAAACATACATGGGACGATGAATGGGATGATAGATGGAAAAATACAAGATTTTCAGATCTTCTGGGGTTAACAATAACTAAGATAGAGAATATCGAAGACGTGGCATTAGTTTTTTATGCAGACAATACATGGGATGAAGACGGCAAAGATATGATCTTTTATATGAGTCATGCTCAAGAAGATTCTGAAGTTGTCTATATTGAAAGTGTTACTGGAGATATTAACGACTTAATTGGCTCAACTATAGAGAGTGCATCTGAGGAGGTGACAACAATGGAGTTAAGCCAAGAACAAATTGAAGCTTTTGGCGGGGGGGAAGAATTTAATAAACTGGTATGCACGTTCTATAGACTAGTTACAAAAAAGGGTTGTGTTAAGATTAGGTGGCAAGGAAATAGTAACGGTTTCTATGATGTGGGCGTAGATTTTAGACGCGTCACGCAGGAGGGTCTGAATGTCTTTAGAGTAATAGACGCTGTTATGGGTGCTTATTTGAGTGATCCTGACAAAGACTAATAACAATTAATTCTTTAATATTTCCCGTCTAAAATACGTTGCAAATTAGCAACACTTTCCATAATGCACATTATGTAATCGTTTTTAGCCCAGTTTTTCCTTAACTGTTTTTTCGATGTTTTTAAAATTTATTGGGAAAATGATGTTGGTAGGTTTTTATAAAATAACCACAAAAAACTCAAACCTACCAAAATCGAAAGTTCAGAAACCCTTAGAAAGTAATGAACGAGACAACAATGGTTAATAACAAAAACAACTAAGTTATCAATCAGTTACAACTAATTTTACATAAAAATATACTTAGAGTCAAGTGCCTTTTAATCTTCGTAGATAACATCTATTCTCTAAACCTTCATTATTATGTTATAATAAAAGTATAACTAATAGTGAGGTTAAGATGAGCAAACAATTTTTAACTCAACATCTCAATCAAGTATTTACTCATAGAAGAAAAAGCGCGGAGAAGAAACTAGCGGAGCAAAATGCCCTTCTAGCCGCAAACCCTCCAAATTTCCGACAAAGCGAAAACGCGGCTTTAAAAGAGCAGCAGGATCGTATTGCTCAAGAACAGTTAATTTTAAAAGCAAAACAAGCAGTGACGATAAGAGAAAATGAAGTTTATAGGTTGCAACAGGAATCGGCTACTAAAGAAAGAATAGTATGTGAACAATTGCAAAAAGAAAAAGAGCAAGTAGCGCAACAGGTAATAGCTTTAAGAATAGAACAAGAAAAGATTAGTAGGAAAAAAATCGCTTTAAGAGAAGAACAAGACTCCATAGAGCAAGAAGCTTTTAGAGAAAGACAACAAATAAGAGAAGCCTTTGAATTAGAGAGAGAACAACTAGCTAGAGAAAAAATGCTTTTAATAGCAGAACAAAAAAAAGCAGAAGAGAGAATCAATGAGTCTATGCAAGAGTTGGCAGTCAGAAATGAGGAAGCTCTTGGGAAAAAGCAACAAAATATTGCTGAAATGCAAGAAGCCTTTGAATTAGAGAGAGAACAACTTGTGAGAATGCAACGGATGCACCAAGAAGAAAGAGATCAATTTTCTAGAGAACAAGCTGAACAAGAAAAAATTCTCCATGACATTCCTCTAGGGGAGCCTAACGAGCCGTACAATGAAGACTATTGTGTCGTTTCAGCTCTAGGTGACCTTAGTGACTAATGTAGATTTTTTAGAGAATATAAAAAACCATGGTAAAATATATCGTTATGTTCATATATTCGGTAACTTACCATGTTCAAAAACGGATTAATATTTTTTCTAACCACTCTAATTGGCTTTAATTCCTTAGCTCTTGCAGAGCCAAAGGAGAGCAAGTTATATTTAAAAATGATAACTACAGTCAGCAAAGTCTCTGATATTCAGGCAGTTGATAAAGAAATGAGTTTTAATTTAGACCACGAATCAAGCCTATCGCCCGCAATAGGCGTAGGTTTTGGTTATTACATTAATGACAAGGTTAGAGTCGACCTAATGTACGAGTATTTAAAGTTTAATTTTAGTAAGCAATCAGCTAGTTTTAATTATAGCGACGCTGACATCTTAACTACAGGTACTAAATCTGTCAGAAGCACGACTTCCGGCAAATCTTTAATGCTTAATGGGTTTGTCGATCTTGTAGAGAGAAATAGCTTTAAATTCTTCGTAGGCGCAGGAGCTGGAGCAGTACGAATGAAAGAAAAAGTAACGCAGTCTTTATCAGGAAATTCTACAATAGCTGACCAAACTTACACCTTTCCTTTAATAACTCAGAATACTACTAGCAAAGCGATAACTAAATTTGCTCATTCACTAATGCTAGGAACAAGCATAAGTGTTCTGCCACAACTTAATATTGAGCTGCTATATAGTTGGAAAAACTTGGGGAAAGTTAAGCGCAATGATTTGATGAAGAGTCAATATAAAGGCCATCATTTTTCTATTGCTACACGCTTTGACCTTTAAGAAAACACTGCATGAATCAAGTATCTAGCGAATTGTTGTCAGAGGAGTGGAAAGCAGCATCGTCTGGTTTTGAACTAGATATTATTGATGATATTAAATATCGACAAAGCGTTTTAAAAGCCGAGTGTTCTTTGCATGATTTTCTTAAACAGGCATGGCATGTAATCGAAGGAGGGGTGCCTTTCATAGATAATTGGCATTTGCATGTCGTTGCTGAGCATTTAGAGGCTTGTTATAGACGAGAGATTAAAAATCTTATTTTGAACGTCCCCCCTAGAAGCGGCAAAACGTCCTTGATATCCGTAGCTTTCCCGGCATGGGTTTGGCTACAGAATCCTGAGGAAAAGTTTATGTATGCTTCTTACGCCCATAGTCTTTCTGAGGAACACGGGGCTTTATGTTTAGCTTTAATTCAATCCGATTGGTATCAACGAAGATGGAAGGCCAATTTTAACCTTACCAAAACAGCGATTTCTTTTTTAAAGAATAATAGAACAGGTTATCGTATCGCTACCTCTATAGGTGGCGTGGGAACAGGCTTCGGGGCTAGTATTTTGGTCTGTGATGATCCCAATAATGCGAGGGATCTTGATTCCGAAGCAATTAGGAAAACCACAAATAATTGGTGGAATATGACGTGGCCTTCTCGTAGGAATAATGCAGATAATGATGTTAGGATTTTGGTACAACAAAGAACTCAAGAAGATGATGTAACGGGCAATACTTTATCTAGAGATCATGATAAGGAATGGACTACTGTGATTATTCCAATGGAATATGAAGGTAAGAGAAAATTCCGTAGCGTTATTAATCAAAAGGTATATGAAGACCCAAGAACAATAGAAGGCGAGCTGCTATGTCCGGCTAGATGGTCTCAAGACGTGATAAAAAGCTTAAAGAACCAATTGGGAGAGTATGGTTACGCAGGCCAATATCAACAAAGGCCAGCTCCAGCAATAGGTGGCATAATTAAAAAGCCTTGGTTTCAATGGTGGAAAGATAGCACCCCTCCACAAATAGAATTCGTTTTACAAAGCTGGGATACAGCACTTACGGCGAATGAAATGTCTGCTTATTCTGCCTGTACTACCTGGGGCGTTTTCTATGATAGTAACCATATAGAGAACGTTATTTTACTATCTATGTGGCGTGGTAGGATAGAATATCCTGAACTTAGGGAATTGGCTAAGCGTATGTACTTTGACTATAGGGATAATGGTAAAACAAGAAATCCAGCGTTTAAAGGCAGAGCGGTAGATATGTGTCTTATTGAGGCCAAGGCTTCAGGCGATCCGTTAATACAGGATTTAGTTAGAGGTGGGATTAGGGCTATTCCATTTGTTCCTAATAAATATGGAGATAAAATACAAAGAGTCCGTTTGATTACTCCTTTAATTGAAGGAGGTAGAGTGTGGTTACCTGCCAGAGCACCTAAATATGATACACTATTACCATATGCTGACGAGTTTCTAGAATCAGTAGCTTGCTTTCCTAACGCAGAGTCAAGAGATTTAGTAGATACTATGGCACAAGCCCTTCTAAAGTTAAAAGACGGTAGATTTGTCTTGAATCCTAGGGATGAAAGGCCTGTGCAAGCGTCAACAAAAGAGATAGTAGAGTTCTATTAATATTCAAAATTATCGTTTACAAACTCGTCTAATAAAGTTTTTACACCTTCTATAGTTGAAATTCCTTTTTTGTTATTAATACTCAAGAGCGGCAAATTATATTTTAAAAACATTTTCTCAATTTCTAAAGGCTTTGCTGCGATCGTCACAAGAAAGAAAACGGGCAATTCTTTGTCTATATTTTGTGTTCTTGGTTGAAAAACATTACCCAAAAATTCCTTATGCTCCTTAATTATTATTTTAGTCCCTATAATAATATGCTCTTTTTCTTGCCTTAAAACATAGTATTCATCTAGCTTTGCGAGATGTTTTACAAATTTTTCAAGAATCTCAAACATGTGATATAATCTCCTGTGATATTAAATATACATACTATGAGTAGTATAGCATAGCCACCAGCGAATATTGAAGTTTTTGATAGGGCAAAAATATTCGCTGGCGTTAACCCAATGAAAAACATGAGGTTATTCATATATATATGAAAACTACCGATGATGATATTAGAAAAATCGAAGAGCTAGAAGATGGCTCAAGCGTGTATGAAATTGGCACACCTCCAGAAAGAGAGGATAAAGACACCTCTTTTTACGATAATCTTGCCGTAAAATTCCCGGAAGAAGCTAGGAAAAAACTATCTACTCTATTACTTGACTCCATTAAGCAGGATATCGAAGCTCGCCAGGACTGGATGGATTCAGTCGAGAAGGTTAAAAAATACCTTGGCTTTTCCTTAGAAGATTTAGATGCTGCTCCTTATAAAGGTGCTACTAGAACGTTTGATACTACTCTTTCTACTGCACTTATTCGTTTTTACGCAACAACTAGAGCAGAACTTTTGCCAGGGTCTGGACCAGCTGGATTTAAAATTACCGGAGTAAGTAGTGAAGAAATAGAAAGAAAAGGCGAGGCTAATAGAGATTGGCTAAATTATTACTTAACCGTTCAAGATGAATCTTATTACTCAGACTTTGAAAGATTTTTACTTTATCTAGGCCTTTATGGCAGCGGCTTCAAAAAAGTATATTACGATCAATTATTAAAGAAGCCATTAAGTCGTTTTATTCGGCCTGAGGATTTTGTAATTGATGGCGATTGCACTTCTATTCTTGAATCGAGCAGACTAACTCATATTTTGCACCTTTCTAAAAGGGATATTATCCTAAATCAGCAGAATAAGATCTATCGAGATGCAGAATTATCTTATTTAAAGACTTCAGAAAACCCCGAAGACGAAGAGAAGGGACCTAAAAAAGACGATGTTGATATTAGTGTCTATACAAAACAATCATTGTTTCCTATATACGAAGTTCATACATACCTTAATTTAAAGGATTTTACTGATGATAGGGTGGGCGAAACAGATAATGCCATACCTCTGCCATATATAGTTACAATAGACAAAATTACTAAAGAAATACTGTCGATCAGAAAGAACTGGGAAGAAAATGACCCGGAGCAAAAAAGAGAAAATTACTTCGTTCAGTATAACTATTTGCCTGGTTTCGGCGTTTACGGCATAGGTTTAGCTCATCTTATTGGCTCAAATGCTATCACTCTGACAAAATTGCTTAGACAATTAGTAGATGCAGGATCATTTAAAAATCTGCCCGGCGGATTAAGAAGCAAAGGTTTTAAATCTCAGAACAACGATTTAATTGTAGGCCCAGGGCAATTTGTAGAAGTAGACACAGGCGGTATTCCCTTGGGTGAGGCTTTTATGCCTTTGCCTTATTCCGAACCTTCTGCTGCTCTTCGTGAGCTTAGATTAGAGATTGTTGCCCAGTGTAAAGAATTAGGGTCAACAAGTGAGATGGGTATGCTTCAATCAAAAGAAGATATTCCAACTGGTACTACTATTGCTCTTCTTGAGACGAACAATCGTATTCAGTCATCAGTTCTGCGTTCAGTTCACGTATCTTTAACTCGTGAATTGCAATTGATAGATAAGCTTTTTAGAAAAACTTTAGAATCAGAAGAGTTTAACTTTGGCAACTCACAAAGAACCATTACTGCTAATGATTTTCTAGAAGAAGTGAAGATTATTCCTGTTTCTGATCCTTCAGTAAATTCTACTACTCAAAAGATATTAAAGGCAGAATCTATATTAAGGACAGCTCAACAAGCTCCTGAGCTACACAATATGCGGGAGGTGTTAAGACAGAATTATGAAGCGCAAGGATTAGATGCGCAAGATATAGATAGTATTTTAAAACCAGAACCACAAGAAGCAGAGGTTTTGCCGCTTGATCCTATTAGCGAAAACTTAAACGCTATGAAAGATATGCCTTTAAAAGCTGCTATTTGGCAAGATCATGCAGCTCATAAATTAACTCATGGGCTATTTGCACAAACTCACCCCGAGTTTCAACCAATAATTATGGCGCATGTCAAAGAACATGAGGCGTTTGAATATTTAATACAAATGCAACAGCTACTAGGTCAAGAATTGCCTCCATTAGAAGAGATTCAAGATCCACAAATACAAAATTCTATTGCTATGGCTATTGCAGGAGCATTAGAGGATTCGGGTATCGGCAATGACCAACAACAAGCTCCAATTGATCCAAATGCATTGCTAATGGCGGATATCCAGCAAAAACAAGCTGAAATAGAAGCTAAAGAAAGAATAGCAAGTCAAAAAACAGAAACAGATATCTTTAAAGCTCAATTAGATTTTGAAAAAGAAAAAGCCAAGATTGAATCTGCTGAGGATATTGCAAAACTCAAAACAGAAACAGACATCTTGAAGGCAGAATTAGATTTCGAAAGAGAAAAAGCCAAGATTGAGTCTGTTGAAGATATGGCGGAACTAAAATCACAAACTGAATTAATTAAACAAGGAGTCCAAAATGACGGAAATTACTAAAAATATGAAGGCGGGTTATCAAGGTAAAAAAGACTCGATGAGAGAAAAGGCAGAAAGACTGCTTAATCATCCAGGCAAAGCAGATGACGTTTATTACTCAAAATCATGTGCCGATAAAAGCAAAATGAGAGCTTATAAAGAAGGTGGCTCAGTTAAGAAAGAAGGCAGCGAGATGGAATACATGCACGGTGGCACGGTCAAAAAAATGGAAGATCGTGTACGTACCGGAGCTTCAAAAAAAGATAAAGGTGGATGTCAAAAGTTTGCGATGGGCGGCGTAGCTAAGATCCGTTTAAAGCAAGCGACTCCACAAGGATTGCCAATTAAAGTTACGAAAAAATCATTAAAAGACGTTTTGTAAAAATGCTTTTAAAAAGACTAGTTGAAACCCTGCGTGAGGAAAAAAATAAAATCGAGAATTATGTCATTAGCGGGCAGATTCACGACTTTTCTTCATATCGATTTTCCGTCGGTCAAATCAAAGGTATGCAAGATGCAATAGACATATGTCAAAACATATTCAAAGGAAGTACAGATGAATAAAGAAGATTTAGGAATTGATTTAAATAATTTCTCAAAAGAAGAAGAAATCAGCAAGTTTAATGATATTGAACCTCAAGGGTGGACGATATTAGTTCGCCTTTATACTGAGCCGAAAGTAGTAAACGGCATTTTTAGACCCGATATCGTCCATGACGAACAACAATATAGAAGTTGCGTAGGATTAGTAGTCAAAAAATCTAAGGCCGCTTATTTAGATCCACGTTACGAACAAACGGGAAAATGGTGTGAGGTTGGTGATTGGGTAGTATTTCCAAGACATGCGGGATACAAAATACAATGCCATAACTTGCCGGTTTTTGTCTTAAAAGAAGATGCAATTGATCTCATCATTTCTGACCCGTCACACATCACAAGATAAATAAAATATATGGATAAATTATGAATTCAGAACAAAATGTCGTTAATACCGAACAGTATCAAGAACAGCAGGATACAAGCGGATTAGTCGAAATACAACAGGCCTTAGAAGAGATAGAAAAGTTACAAAACGGTCAACAAGAGTCTCAAGAAATAGAAGAGCCTGAAGTATCAGGAGAAGAAGAAAGCCAAGAGGCCGAAGCCGAGGCACCCGTTGAACAAGAAAAGAAAAAAAGCAAAATCTGGAAAGAGAAAAAGCGCAAATACCAAGCTATTGCAGAAAAAGAAGCTTTGTATCAGGAAAATTTGCAACTTAAACAAATGCTTAGCGAATCTTTGAACTCAGGTACTTATCACTATGGGAAGAGTGCTTATGCCGATTTAGATAAAGCAAAAGAGAACAAAAGAAGAGCCATAGAAGAGGGTGATTTAGATTCTTTATTAGAAGCTGATATCTCCTTAACTAAGGCTATACATACCATCAATGATCTAGAGAAATGGGCCTACACAGAAGAGCGGGGAAAGCCTACGCCTGCAAAACAAAATAACGATTATGAACAATCGGGATATGCAAATCCTCGCTTTAACGAAAGAGAGCAAGAAATTGCCAAAGATTGGTTAGAAGATCATCAATATCTAGATCCTAATTCGGGGCAATATGATGTCAATATGGCGAATAAAGTTGCAAAATTTATTAATGATTTAGACGTCAACTTAAATCACAGTGGGAATGAAGCCGCTCTTTTTACAGATGAATATTTTGACCATATTGATGATTACATATCAAAAATCAAAAAGGAATCACCAAAGAATACAAAAAGCTTAGATGCCGTCGCCCCTGTAGGAGCAGTTAGAAATTCTTATACCTCCTCTATGAGCGGCAAGACTGCCGGTCCAACCCAAATGATTCTAACATCTGATGAAAAAAGAATGTGCAGCAATGCGGGAATCAGCGAAAAAGACTGGCTAAGATACAAATTAGAAGATTTAAAAAAAGGTAAATAATTATGTCACGTACAACAAGAGATAGCGAAGCAAGAATACAAGAAGCAAGAGAAGAATATAGCATGGATTACATGAGTCCCTTTACTCTTCCTGAAGGTGTAAAGAAGGATGGATATTCTTACAGATGGGTGAATACCGGAATAAAAGGAGAAGCCAACTTTAGAGTAGAAGAAATGGCAGCAAAAGGATGGACTCTAGTGCCTTCCGATAGAGCACCCGGATATTCTTTTGATCCATTAGAAAGAAACGCCTTATCTAGGAAATACATCTCTTATAAGGATGTTATTTTGATGGAACGTCCAGACGTCTTCTGCAAAAGAGCAACACAGGCATTTAATGAATTGAATGCAAATAAAATAAAATCATTGCGAGGAGTTAGTAATGATCTAGGTGGTTTTGCCGCTCCTCTAACTTCTATAAATAATTTTTAAATATGCCTTATACCGTAGTAAATGGTAGTACAGTCTACCCCACACAAGTATCGTATCAGTTAATCACACTAACTAATAATATAGTTTTGTCGTGGCCGTCATCTTTTGCCGGTGGTCCAATAGCCGCTGGATTCAATGATGTTGATCCTGACCAAGCTGGGTGGACAATCACCCTCCCAGACGCGACACTCGCGGCAACGGGTACGGATGTAATATTTAATAATATTTCTATCTATACCTTTAACATACTAAAAAACGACAACACCCTTTTATACACCTTGAATCCTGGGGATATTATAGATTTTAAACTCTATGATGCATCAACTGCGGCTGGATTATGGCGTATCATACCATTCGGTGGGGGGTACAACGGCATTGTAGCGTTTGAAGCTAGCAGTTCAGACAATTCAATAGATATAACCAATGGCAATGTAGTTCCACCCGGTGCGATAATTGATTTTAAACTGCCGGCATCCATTTTTAACTTAAATAATGTTATTACAACAGGAATACCAGTAATCAAAAGTGTAGCACCCTTAACATGGGCTACTACCACTATAACAGCGGGTACTAATATTAATATAACTAATGGCGATGGCATTTTAGGTAATCCAACCATAAATTTACTGCCGGATGTCGTTAACTTAAACTCTCTTCAAGTAGGTGAGTTTACTTTAAATGGCCTAGATTTATACACTACTACAGTAGACGGCACCATTTCGCTTGCTAGTAATGGGACGGGATATTTGATTTTAAATGACGTGACGATTGATACTGCCGGTAATATGGTCGTACCGGGTAATATTACAGTAGACGGGCAGTTTAAGAATCCATTCACTCCAAAGGCTTGGTGTACATTCACCGATATAAGCAATACTATAGTTATAGGGGACAAAGCTAATGTTCCAGCTAACGGAGTCACTAGAATTACAGACTCAACAGGATCTTATCAAATCACTTTCTCAACTGCGATGCCTAATATTAACTATGGGGTTTTTATTTCTTTGGGGACTAACGGCGGATCAATTCCTTTTGTTTCTCATGGTTTTTGGACGACAAAAAATTTGGGATCTGTGGTTATTTCTATAGCCGATGCTAGTGGAGAGTTAGTAACTGCTTTACCTTACGGGGCTACAGTTATGATAATGTCGAGCTAAAGATGAATTAAAAAATCTAATAATAAATTATCTATTGACGAAATGAATAATTTTAATACAATTAACAATTAGTATTCTTGATTCACAAGAAGTTTAAAGTTTCTACGAAACTCAAAATCGTATCTTTTGGTTGTTCCTCCTCCATAAAAGGAACATGTCAGGCAAGACGTTAAAACGTTGCATCGGTTTATCAAATCTCTCCTTAAAAGATTATCCAATTACTAGTTTCTACGAAACTCAAAATCGTATTATCGGTCTCTTAAATCTCTACCTTAAAAGATTTAAAAAAAATAATTTTTTAAATTTAAAACAAGAGGTTTATATGGCTTATGGCGTAAATGCACCATTCGGCTTAAGACCACTATCATCAATCAACGGTGGTAGCTGGACTGAAAAAACAAACACATATTATATAAGCGCTCCCGCAGACGGAGTGGCAACTTACGCAACAAGTATCTTTACAGGCGATCCAGTAATTTGGAATACGGCCAATGCTAACCAAGGCAGCGGCACAATAGCAAGATATGGATTTGACACAGACGGTAATGCCGGAACAAACGACGTTTCGATCGTTGGTGTCTTCATGGGCTGTGAATATATGCTGCCAACAGGCGTACTTGTTAAAGCTCCTTACTGGCCAGCTGCTACAGCAGTTATGCCTGGTAGTAAAATTACAGCTCTTGTCATCGATGATCCAAGTGCAGTTTTTGATATACAAGTATCGACTTGGACAAACGTATTGGACGAGGCTCGTTTTCCATATGGCTTAATGGGTCAAAACTTTGGACTTGGACTCGGCGGTGGTGGTGCAAACTTAGCTCCACAGAATCCAGGTGATGGTAGTACTCGTACCGGTCAATCAGGAGCTTTTTTAGCAACTACATTTACGGCCAACGATATAGCCCATACGGTCATTACCTTACCTTTAAAAGTAATCGGTTATACCAATGATCCTATTAATTTAAGTAATCCAATTAGTTATGTAGCAGATGCAACAACTGCCGCTTTCCTAAATGTAATGGTCACAATCAACAATCATGCTTATAGAGGCGGTTCTCTTGGCGTAGTAGCTGTTTAATTATAGAAAGAGTATAAAATTATGATAAATACCGGACAAATCGCTCAGTTACTCCGCCCTGGTTTAAAGGCGGTCTTTGGGCAATATCCAACATATCCTGAACAATGGACAGAGATATTTAAAACTTACCAATCGGATAAGTATCAGGAAATCGAAGTTGAGATGAAATATCTTGGCGCAGCTGATATTAAGATGGAAGGTCAACCTATTGCTACTGATAGTATGGGACAAAGAATCGTGACTAACTATATTCATAAAAGGGTTGGTTTAAGTTTTACGATTACTAAAGAAGCCGTTGAAGATAATTTGTATCAAAATCAGTTTCCACAACAAGCAATTTCACTTAGAAATTCTTTAAGGGTAACTAAGAATATTCTTGGTGCAAATGTATTAAATAATGCTTTTAATGCAGCTTATCCTATCGGTGACGGTCAATCAGTATGTTCTGCAAATCACCCAATTGACGGCGGTGTATTCTCTAATGCCTTTGCTGGAGCGGCTCCAAACGTTGATTTTAGTGAGGCAGGAGTAGAACAAGCTATTATTTTGATTCAAAAATTCCCAATGCAAAGCGGGATTTTGTCTCAAACTATGGCTAAAAAACTGATTTTACCGAGAGAGTTGCAATTCGCTGCCTCTAGGTTACTTAATTCTGCTTTCCGTGTGGATGTAGCAAACAATGATATTAACGCCTTATATCATAATGATTACATCCCTGATGGTTATAAAATTAATCAGTATCTAACTTCGGCTACTGCTTGGTTTATAATTACTGACGCAGAAGATGGATTAAAACATTTTCAAAGAACACCTGTTGAGACTGATACTTACGTTGATTATCCGACAGATAACGTTATGGCTAAGGCTACAGAGCGTTATTCTTTTGGTGTATCTAATCCTCGTGGGATCTTTGGTTCACCTGGAGTTTAATTACCAATGTGCGAAAATTGCACATTCCTAAAGAGTATGTAAATTAGAACAAAAACATCTAATTTACATACTTATTTAAATTTAAAAGAGAGTCGTCCTATGTCTAGATATTTAAGATATATTTTTCCAGTGGCTAACACCTCGGATGTCTGCATACTACAAAATACTGCTGGGGCGGCTAATCTTGTTTTAAACGGCAATCTCGCTAATCAAGTGACAAACCAAGTATCATTTATTGATCGTGGATATAGTAGGTCTATTTCTCTTACTTCTGCAAATAACCTTGCGGCAGTAAACTTTACTATTAGTGGTATCCAAAATGGAGTTCTTATCACGGAAGTGTTAGTAGGGCCTAATGCTAATACTGTTTATTCAGGACAAATTTATGACAAAATTTATTCCATAGCAACAAGTGGAGCAGTAAACCAAGTGCGAGTTGGCACGGGATATACTGGCTTCTTCCCACTGATTAATATTAATCTTGAACGTGATAATATTAATTATATTTTGACTACATCAAAATTAACTGCTGCAAGTATTCATACAACCATCTTCGCTGTTATTTCGGATATTAGCCATAATGGCACAACTTTTTTAGATGCTGTAAATAATGATTTTCATATCTTCACAATCAAAGCAGACACTGCGAATGACCAATATAGATTCCCTATTTTACCAACGGCTGGCATAAGTTTTCAACCATCACTACCATTCGCCTCTCTTCTGATACATATCAGTGGACAATTGGGAGAGATAGCTAATAGTATTGAAATGAATTTTAGACAAATATAAAGGTATAACAACATGTCTCTTTATTCAAAATTAACGTGGCCAGTTGTAGATTTAGCAGCAGTATGCGCTTTACAAGACACGCCTGGAGCGGGTTCTTTATTGTTAAATGGCACATTGAAAAATAATAGTGTTCCTGACCAAATCTCTTTTAGAGTAAACAATTTTATAAAATCTGTTTCGCTTACATCGGTAAACAATTTAAGTGCCATTACTTTTGTAGTTAATGGTTTTCAAAATAATGCTCCTATTAGCGACACCATTAATGGGCCTAATAACAATACTGTATATGGCGTTAAATATTTTGATGTCATAACTTCTATAACGGTAAATGCGGCAGTTAGCCAAGTTAAAGTTGGGACTGGAAATGCTGGATATTTGTCATTATTCGTGGTTAATAGCAACACAAGCAATATTAACTATTCTATGTCTGTAATATTTCCGCCATCTGGCGCGGGGATTACTTATTCGCTTTATCAGACATTAGATCAGATTAACAGTAATTTTATTACTTTTGAAAACCAGCTTAGCAACTTGTTTCCCATTTTAATTAATCAAACAACGTCGCAAATAATCAGTTCTCAGAATGTTACAAATTTTGTTTTATTAAAAGTAGATTCCTCGGTTACTCCGGTTACCGACACTTTTGATTTCATTTTCTTACAAGCTTAAAATAAAGGTATATTGACATGTCGCATAGCAGAGCAAAAAGAGAAGTAATGGCTAAATCTGGAAAAAACTGGATTCAAGGGGCTATAACACCAGAGAATAAAGGTGCTTTACATAAAACATTAGGAATACCTGAAGGCAAAAAAATCCCTGAAAAAAAACTAGAAAAAGCCACTCATTCGCAAAATGCTTTAACTAGAAAAAGAGCTAATTTAGCTGAGACATTAAAAGGCTTTGGGCGCAAATAATAATTAAAAAGAGATGTCTTGATGCTTCCTACCTCCGGTACTTTTAATTTTCAATCTATTCAAATCGAGCTTATTATCAGAGAAGCCTTTGAAAGAATAGGTATTTTAGGGGAGTTTGTAGAGCCTCAAAAGTTAGATTCAGCTAAAAGAAGTATTGATCTTTTGCTTCTAGAGTGGATGAACAAAAGTATAAATCTTTGGACTCTTGAAATTAGTTACCTTCCTCTTATAACTGCGCAGATACAATATACTTTGCCTGTTACAGTGAGTAATATCATACAAGCGAATCTCAGAACATCGACACGTCAATTAGATGGAGTCGCTGCTAGTAGCAATGGTGGTGTAGCTGCTAATGCTTTTGATGGTGACCCACTAACTGCTTGTACTCAAAATGCTGCAAATGGCAATATTTCCTATGATTATGGGATGGGGGAAACTCAGCAAATTAACTTTGTGGGCGTTCAATCTAATGTTGATCGTACTTATAATCTAATTATTGAAAGTTCAGTAAATAATATTGATTGGTTGCCATTGATTACTCTTTCTTCATTGGATTTTGTAAAAGGAGTTAATGTATGGTTTGACGTTCCTACTCCTATTGATGCTAGAGCTTATCGTATAAGAGAAACTGGTGGAGCGACGCTCGATATACAAGAAATTTATTTTAATAATAATATTCTTGATATGCCTATAAGCAATGTGAGTAGATATGAGTATTTGAATTATCCAAACAAAAGATTAGAAAGTCGTCCAAGTATTTATTATTTGAATCGTCAAATCACGCCTATTCTTAATTTATGGCCTGCGCCTTCTAATCAATATAATTGTTTGCAATATTCTTATAAACAAATGATTCAGGATGCTGGAGCTTTTTACACTAACGCCTTGGAGATCCCATCACGTTTTTATCCGGCTTTGATATGGGGTTTGAGTTATCAACTTGCCTTAAAATATAATCCTCAAGTAGCCGGCGCATTTAAAGGCGAATATGAGCAATCATTTAATCTTGCCACGATATCGGATTCAGAATCTGTAAACATAAGTATTCGTGGCGATGAAGACTATGGAGAGATTTAAATGAGTTGGGTTAATCGTTGGAAAGGGAAAAATGTAGTTATTGACGCAACGCATCCTTCGGCACTCGGAGTATGCGATGAAAGTGGCCTTGATTTTAACCATAAGGATTTGGTTAAACAAATGGAATGGCGCGGTGATAGATTAGTATGGACCGGTCTTATGGTCGGTAAACCTTATTTAGACGTGCCGTCAGAACAAAATAGACCGCCGCTTGTAAAAGCTGATCCACGTCCTATAAAAAACCCGAGACTACCTGGTAACGATGCTTATACCGATCCTAATGGAAATCAAGTTCTGCCAAATACGCAATTAACGACAAAACTACAAAATATTAATTGGGGCAATTAATTAAGGACTGTCTATGAAGTTTAATGTTTTACATAATTTTATCTCACCAGTTACCGGCAGAATACTTTGTGATCCAAATTATGTATTAGTTGGTGATGCAAATGGTATCGCCATACCTACAATTAGCATACCGATTATTACATTACCCAATCTCTCAACAAATAAATTTTGGGTAGGCAGCGCGATGGATCGACCAGTTGAAGCAATAGTCGATATCCCCGTTTGTTATGCTGCTACTACTTTAGCTCTGGCTGCAAACTACAATAACGGCATACTAGGAGTAGGGGCGACGTTAACTTCTACAGCTCCTGGCATATTAACTATTGATTTAGTACCTCCTTTTTTAAACTCTTTAATTTTGGTAAAAAATCAACCAGCTGGTTATCAAAATGGAGTGTACGTAGTAACGGTTCTTGGGTCTACTGAGACGCCTTGGGTACTGACTAGAGCTAATATTTATAATAAAACTCATGAAATCAGAGAAGGCGATAGTATAAGCGTTCAATTCGGCGCAGTTAATGGATTGAGTACATGGGTACAAACTAACATAATTAATAATATTGGGACAGACAGTATTAACTATATCGGTCCTATGGGACCAGCTGGTCCAGCTGGACCAGCTGGAGCGGCAGGGGTTGAAGGTCTAGCGGGAATCGCCCTGGGAGGTCTTGCAAAAGGAGTCGGAAACGGTCTAGTAAGTGCTATTTTTGACGCTACGTTTGGTACGCTAAGAGACTTGCTCGGAGGGGGAGCTAGTTTACTAGGGAAAATTCTTATTACCGCGGCTTTTGCGCCAGAAGGTGGAGTCGCAGGAGTCGCAGGAGCACCAGGAGCATCCGCAACTTCTGGGCAATCTACATTTTTTATAAATGCCAACTTGAATTTAAATGGCGGAAGAATAGCAAATATAGAACAATCCCCACAAGCTGATTTCGATGCAATAAGTGCTCGTTTTGTTTGGGATTTATTTAATGATAATGTCGAGATTAAATGGCAATAACATAATTTATACACGAGGAATATACTATGCCAATGAGTACTATAACGGTTGCAGGGATTAATCCATGTTTAAATATTCTAGGAGCTACGCAACAACTTAACTATACGCAACCACTATCTACGTTACAGATAACTAATAGTTTTCTTCCTATTATTGCCATTCCATCGCAATTTAATCATGAATATAGAAATAATTTATTTTCTGGGTTTAGGTGGACTCATCTGACGACTAATACCGATACTTATGGTTCTTTGACATTGCAAAATTTTGTGAATGCGCAAGTATCGGCTCTCGGTAATAATATGATAAGATTTGACAATACTGGAATCACTATATTCACATCATTAAACCTAAATAGTGGAGTAATCACTAATGCAACATGGAATGGAAACACCATAACAGTTCCATATGGAGGAACAGGAATAACTACAACTACACCATATTCAGTTATTTGTGGTGGTACTGGTCCTACAACTTCATTACAATCTGTTGCTAGCTTAGGTAATGCTGGTCAAGTATTAACTTCGCAAGGTCCTGGACAGTTACCTATTTGGATGACAAATGGAAATGGAACAGTAACATCAATCACGGCTGGTATTGGATTATCAGGGGGCGCAATTACAACTTCCGGTACAATAGATATTACCAATACAGCAGTTACTGCTGGAAATTATACATACGGAAGCTTTACGGTTAATGCGCAGGGTCAACTAACTGCCGCATCTAATGGAGCTAATCCAGTTTTATTAGTTGTAGGGACGGCTACTAGAATAGGTAGTACGGGGGGACAAAACCCTGTTATTGATTTGATTGATACTGCGGTTACCCCTGGTAGTTATACCAATACAAATCTAACAGTGGATTCAGCTGGTAGATTGACTGCCGCATCTAATGGAATTATTGGAGTATTAGCTTCGCTTTATATGAGTGGCAATTTAACGACTACCACTATAACAACGAGTAATACTTTTTATAAAATTGTTGGTTCTACAACAGCAACTTTGGTAAATAACTTTAGTAGCCCCGCAAATAACAAACTTCAATACACAGGTTCTAATCCTATTGAAGCATTAGTAAGTGTTAATATATCAGCAAAGCATACAGAGATTGGGGGAAGTACAATCGGTCTTAGTATTTTTAAAAATGGCACAATACAAATCGCAGCTGCAAATTATGCTTTTCAATTATCTACAAATTCAGCTACTTCTCTTTCGTTATCGGTACCTGTAGCATTTATTACGACTGATTTTGTTGAGGTGTTTATAACCTATAACGCGGGAGTTAATCCCGTGTTGGTTACTGACATGAATTTAACGGTAACAATATAATAGATAATTATAATTTTTTAAAAAATCTGTTATAATAAACTTTTCTACAGTTTCTACGAAACTTAAAATCGTATTTCGGGTTTAAACGTTCTTAGCCATAAAAAGAATCTTAAGAATTTTTTAAAAATTTTAGGATTATTTTAGGATTATTTTTATGCCGAGACCGCCAATAACAACTTTTTCAAGCTTAGCAGTTAAAGAAAGTCCTACTAACAACAATAACGGTTTTTACGCACCGCAATTAACTGCGGCACAAATA
>Ga0209596_1000307_pt1 | contig 45886 bp, 37 predicted proteins | sample M_130807_MF_Meta_FD_187314 | JGI IMG/M metagenome (GOLD analysis project Ga0209596, IMG submission 187314) | Freshwater microbial communities from Lake Montjoie, Canada to study carbon cycling - M_130807_MF_MetaG (SPAdes) (version 2) | ecosystem: Environmental > Aquatic > Freshwater > Lake...
TTTTTGACAGATGGGGGAATTTAATTTTCTATGCTGATGATATCACCAAACACTGGGATGGAAAGGCTAACAAAGGAACACAAATCGTGCAGGAAGATGTTTATGTGTACACGGTGGTGATCAGAGATAACAAAGAAAATTTACACAAATTTATTGGAACGGTAACCATCGCAAAATAATACAACTAAAAAAACACTAAAAAAAAGGAACCAAAAGTTCCTTTTTTTAGTTTACGCATGCAACTAAAATAACATTTTTTTAGTCTATGGTATGAGTAATGAAAATGATTATAGCTAATAACAAATAGTGTTTGCTTTATTTTTTTTATTACCTTGTAGAAATTTGAATACTTAATAAATAATGCACATGAAATCTAGAAAAAATAAAATTTCGCTTTTGATTGTCGGAATAATATTCAGCTTTTCAATAAAAGCTCAAGAGATCAAAGGACAAACATACCTGATTACAGACAATGGAAGTGTGTCTGATGTTCAGCCCTATATCGATGCATTGAATAAATCAAATATGAGATATCATCGATTGAAAAATTCAAGAAATACAATCGTTTTCAATACAGGAGTTACTGTTCAGTTGTTTTCTGCGACAGAAATTAACACGAGTGTTCATCCACTTGTTTTATCGGAATACCCTGAAAGCTTTGAACCAGGTAGAGATATTCCAGTTTTTTCTTTAGGAATAAATAACTACATCATGGAACAACACCATGTGAATTCAAAATACCATTAAAATAATTTCAACTTATTTTAGCAACAATGAAAAAACTACTCCTATTACTAACCGCAATCATAAGCTTAATTAGCAAGCAAGCATTTGCTCAGCCTGCTAATGATGATTGTACTACCGCTCAGAATATTGGAACACTTCCTGCGCCTGCAGCCTGCACTGGTGCAGGAACATTACAGGTAGGTGCGAATGTTAATATCGCTGGAACTTTGGTAGGAGCAACACCTGCTAGTCCGTATGTTTATCAGCCGGGATGTAGCGGAGCTGGTGGACCCTCAATGGGTGTTCCTGCCAATGATGTTTGGTATATGTTCACAGCAAGTAGTTACCAAGCAGTAATTACTATCAACAGTACATTCGCTAATCCAAATGTAGCATTTTATTCAGGAACATGTGCTGCATTAGGTGGCGGTGTTGGCGGTTGCGCTGTGGGGACAGGGGGAACAGTTACACTGACAGTAGACCAAATGGTTATTGGAACCACCTATTATATTCAAGTAAGTGGAAATACGGGGCAAACAGGGACCTTCAACATGGCCATTCATAATAACCAGGATTGTAACAATTGTTTGATAGGATCGACAGCTACTGTGACACCACTCCCTGTTAATGGAATGTACGATCCAGGACAAGTTGTTAGTTTTTGTTATCACATTTCAAATTATTCTCAGGTAAATACAAATTGGTTGCATGGAGTACAATTAACATTCGGATCAGGATGGAATTTAGCTTCGTTAACAACAACACCTCCGCCAGCATGTCAAACCACACCTGCAGGAGGAACATGGTCTTATTATCCTGGAGGTTGCACTTCAACTGCAACAGGTGTGCACTTTGGTCCAGGATTTTATTTTGACACACCGGATGCAGGAACAAACCCTGGAGATAATTTTGGTGACAATTGTTCAGGGGCATTAGGCGCAGGAACATGGAATTTTTGTTTTACAATAACCGTGGCCGCTGGTTGCAGTCCAGGCTCAAACCTTGATGTAACAATTAATACGAGCGGAGATGGAGAAACAGGTTCTTGGTCGAGTATTGGTTGTGCAGGTGACCCTGCAACAGTATTACCTGCAGTAGGAAGTTGTTGTCCACCGACCATGACATCAACACCTTCAGGATGTTCGGGAATCACAGGATCAGCTACTGCAACACCAATCGGATCATCTGGACCATACACCTATGTTTGGACAAATGCAGCAGGAACAGTTGTTTCAACCTCTACAGGAGTAGCGGGTGCAAATACGGCAACAGGTTTAGCAGCGGGAACGTATACGGTAGAATTGACTAACGCATTTAATTGCATGATTACAAACACTGTTGTGGTGGGAGGTAGTTCGATTGGAACACCAACAGCAGGAAGTAACAGTCCGATTTGTGCGGGAGGAACCTTAAACTTAACCGCAGCGACTGTTTCAGGAGCTACATATGCTTGGACAGGTCCGAGTGCATACACCTCACCAACTCAAAACCCAAGTATAACAGGCGTTACAGCAGCAGCTGCTGGAACATATACTGTAATTGCTACTTCAGGTGGTTGCACATCATCTTCAACAGTAACAGTTGTAATTAACCCTATACCAACAGTAACAGTTCCACCAGCCATTACAGTTTGTAATGGAGGAACAGTCCCTGCAACCACTTTCACGAGTACACCAGCAGGAGCAACATTTGCTTGGTCGAATTCAAATACAGCAATCGGAATTGGTGCATCAGGAACAGGAAATATACCCTCCTTTACTGCAACCAATGGAACTACAGCTGCCATTTCGGGAACCATAACAGTTACACCTACTTTGGCCGGATGTCCCGGAACACCAAGCACCTATACCATCACTGTAAATCCTACTCCAACGGTTACTGTGCCTGCAAATATTACTGTATGTAATGGAGGAAGTGTACCCGCTTCGACATTTGTGAGTACTCCCGCAGGAGGAACATTCGCATGGACCAACTCCAATACGGCTATCGGCCTTGCTGCAAGCGGAACAGGGAATGTCCCTGTATTTACCGCAACCAATTTAACAAGCGCTGCCATCACAGGAACAATAACTGTTACACCCACTTTAGCAGGATGTCCGGGAACTCCAAACACCTATACAATAACAGTTAACCCTACTCCAACAGTAACAGTACCTGCAAACATTACCGTATGTAATGGTGCAGCAATTCCTGCTTCTGTTTTTGTAAGCACACCTTCAGGAGGAACATTCGCATGGACCAACTCCAATACGGCTATCGGCCTTGCTGCCAATGGAACGGGGAACGTCCCTGCATTCACAGGAACAAATCTTACTACCGCAGCAATTACTGCTACAATAACGGTAACCCCAACAGTAGCTGGTTGTCCGGGAACACCAAGCACGTATACCATTACAATTAATCCGACACCTGTTGCTCCAACAGCTTTGGGAGCTACTATCTGTACAAACAATAGTGCAACATTAACCGCAACGGCTCCGGGTGGAACATATGATTGGTACAGTGCACCTGTAGCAGGAACTTTACTTGTTACAAATGCAAGTTATACAACACCCCTATTAACGACTTCTACTACCTATTATGTGCAAACAACATTATTAGGATGCACCGGACCTTTCACGCCTGTAACGGTAACTGTTACTTCTGCATTAACGGTCAATGCTGGGCTTAACGACACGGTTTGTTTCGGGGCGACTGCAAATTTGAGTGTAATTCCGAACGGAGTAGGTTATTCCTATCTATGGTCACCTGCAGGAACATTGAGCAGTGCTAGCATATTCAATCCTGTTGCAAGTCCTACCACTACCACCACCTATACAGTGACCGTAACGGATCCGGGAGGATGTGTGGGAACAGACAGTGTTAAAATTTATGCTGATCCTCAAATAACATTGGCCCTTGCAGGTATTGATGCGAGTTGTTTTGGATCATGTAATGGCCAAACGATTGTTATTCCAACTGGAGGAACGCCCGGATTTACGTATAACTGGACAGGAGGATGTACAAGTGCTGCTTGCACTGCTGCTTGCGCTGGCACTTATACAGTTACTGTTTCCGACTCTTGGGGATGTACTGCAACAGGAAGCGCAACCGTTGGTCAGCCTACTTTATTAACGAATTCAGTTACTGCAACAACCCCTGCGAGTTGCCATGGCATTTGCGATGGAACAGCAACAGCTGCAGGTTCTGGCGGAACTGTTGGTGGTGGATATACCTATTCATGGAACACAACTCCTGTTCAAACAACAGCAACAGCAACAGGATTATGTGCTGGATCGTATACATGCACTGTCACAGATGCAAATGCTTGTTCATCAACAGCAGTTGCTGTAATCACAGAACCGACCATAGTTGTAATTGCTCCGATCGTTTCTCCATCCATTTGTATTGGCGCTAGCACAACGATAACGGCTAATGCTTCAGGTGGAAATGGAGGGGCGTATGTTTATACCTGGTCACCAGCAACCGGATTAAGTGCTACAAATGTTGCAAACCCAACAGCAACTCCAGCTGCCACTACAGTGTATACTGTTAACGCTACTGATGCGAATGGTTGCCCTGCAGCCCCAGTAAATGTTACCGTTACAATTTATCCTCCACTTGCTTTGGTAGCTGCTGGTTCAACAACAATATGTCCAGGTGGATCAACTCCAATAACTTCGACTGCTTCCTTAGGAAATGGTGGACCTTATACGTATTCATGGTCACCAGCAATCGGATTAAGCAATGCTGCTATTTCCAATCCATCTGCTTCACCAGCTGTAACTACAACGTATACTGTAACAGCTAATGACGGCTGCTCTCCAGCTGTAACAGCTACAGTAACTGTAACGGTTCAACCATTACCCGTTGCTGCTTTTGTTGCAGATCTCACTTCAGGATGTTCTCCATTGTGTGTGACATTTACAAATAATTCAACTGTTGCGGGTGGCACTATTGCTTCTTGGTTATTCAACTATGGTGATGGAACGCCAAACGATACCGCGCATTACCATTGCTATAATGCAGCTACAAGTTATAATGTAGGATTAACAGTTGTTTCATCTGCCGGATGTACAGCAACTTTAACCATTCCAAATTACATTACTGTCAACCCCGATCCTATTGCAGAATTTAGCACAACTCCTAACCCTGCTTCTGTGGTGGATCCTGTTGTCAATTTTAACAACCAATCTTCTTCAGATGTCAATTATTGGTTCTGGAGTTTTGGTGATGGTGATTCATTGGGATATACCACTTCTGATCCAACTCATTCCTATCCGAATGATTTTGCATCAAATTACAATGCAGTGTTAACTGTGCATAATATTTTTGGCTGCGTTTCCTCCGTTACACACACTATTATTATTGACCCTCAATTCTCCTTTTATATTCCAAATGCATTTTCACCTAACGGCGATGGAGTCAATGATCTTTTCTTTGGGAAGGGCGTGGGCATCAAGAAATATGAACTATTTATTTTCGACCGTTGGGGTAATTTAATTTTCAACGCTGACGATATCAATAACGGTTGGGATGGAAAAGCGAATCATGGAAGTGATGTCGCAGAAATAGATGTTTATGTATGGAAAGTGAAATTGACCGATGTATTCGATAAAAAACACAATTACATAGGAACAGTAACTATTGTAAAATAGTTACCCGTTAACGCAATAAAAAAGCTCGGAAGATTATTTCTTCCGAGCTTTTTTTATGATAAAGTAGTATTTACTTTTTAACATACATAACTTCTTTCACCGCCTTAACAACGCGAGCAACATTTGGCAATGATGCTTCTATTAAAGTAGGTGCATAAGGCAATGGCACATCGGCAGTTGTGATGCGTAATACTGGAGCATCTAAATAATCGAAGGCTTCCTTCTGAACTTTAAAAGCTACTTCAGTTGCTATAGAGCCAAGAGGCCAAGCTTCTTCTACAATCACCAAACGGTTCGTCTTTTTTACAGAAGCTATAACCGTATCATAATCAATAGGGCGAATGGTGCGAAGATCAACGACTTCCACACTGATGCCTTCTTTTTCAAGCTCTACAGCAGCTGCAAGCGCTTGTTTAATTATTTTACCGAATGAAACAATCGTTACATCTTTACCTTCACGCTTGATGTCTGCAACACCAATTGGAATCAAGTATTCACCTTCCGGTACTTCCCCTTTTTCACCATACATCTGTTCGCTTTCCATAAAGATCACAGGATCATTATCGCGGATAGCAGATTTCAAAAGGCCTTTAGCATCATAAGGGTTAGAAGGAACAATTACTTTTAATCCAGGACAGTTGGCATACCAATTATCAAAAGCTTGCGAATGCTGAGAACTAAGCATTCCTGCTGATGCTGTTGCACCGCGAAAAACAATTGGAACAGAAAATTGACCACCACTCATACTCATCATTTTTGCAGCGGAATTAATGATTTGATCAATAGCCACCAATGAAAAGTTAAAGGTCATAAACTCAACGATCGGACGTAGTCCATTAACCGCTGAACCAATTGCAATACCAGTGAAACCAAGCTCAGCAATAGGAGTGTCAATTATCCTTTTTTCACCAAACTCTTCTAACATACCTTTACTCACTTTATAAGCACCATTGTATTCGGCAACTTCTTCCCCCATCAAATATACTTTTTCATCTCTGCGCATTTCTTCATTCATTGCTTCACGAAGTGCTTCACGAAATTCGATTGTTCTCATAGCTTCAATTTTATTGAATCACAAATTTAATGATTTTTTTATATGAATACGAATTTATAAAAATATAGAATTCTGTCCTGAATGTAACGCATAGGCCAATAATATAGAACAATTATAAATTTTTCATTATCAGAAGGATAATAACACAACTCGAAACAATTCATTATTTTTACAAAAATTAAATGCACGTGGAAAACAATCAATTTGATATCATAATTGTAGGAGGAGGTATTGTTGGATTAGCATCGGCATACAAACTCAATATAAAATATCCGAACAAAAAAATTCTTGTTCTCGAAAAAGAAAAAGAAGTAGCTGCTCATCAAACTGGCCACAACTCTGGGGTGATCCATTCTGGCTTGTACTACAAACCGGGTTCGTACAAAGCAAAAAATTGTGTCGATGGACGAAGAGAACTGGTCGCTTTTGCAAAGGAACATAAGATTCCACATGATATTTGCGGAAAAATTGTTGTGGCTACCAATCCATCGGAATTGGCTCACATGAATAAAGTTTTTAATAATGGCTTAGCAAATGGTGTGGAAGGCCTAGAAAAAATTGATGCGAAACGAATTAAAGAAATTGAACCTTATGTTGTAGGCATTGAAGGCTTATGGGTGCCTTGTACCGGAATTATTGATTATGCAGATGTATCTCGTAAATATGTTGAACTCATTCATTCTAAATTTCCACAAAGTAAAGTACTAACGGAACATGAAGTAACGGCATTTGAAAAGCATTCTGATTATACTTATGTAATTACACCGAAAGGGAAATTCAAGGGAACATATATTATTACTTGCGCAGGATTGCAAAGCGACCGCATCGCCAAAAAAGAAGGCGCAAAAATAGATACAGCAATTGTTGGGTTCCGTGGCGACTATTTTGACCTAACGGATAAAGGTTTGAGTAAAGTAAAAAATTTAATTTATCCCGTTCCGAATCCCAAATACCCATTTCTTGGCGTTCACTTTACGCGTATGATACACGGTGGAACAGAATGCGGACCAAACGCTGTTTTTGTTTTTAAACGTGAAGGCTATGGGAAAACTGATTTTTCATGGAAAGATACTTCTGAAGCACTTGGATTTGGTGGCACATGGAAATTCTTTGCAAAGAATATGAAATTTGGTGTGGATGAATACCGCGGCGCTTTTTCAAAAAGATTTTTCTTGAAACGTTTGCGCACTTTAATCCCGTCACTTGAAATGGATGATCTAAAACCTGGTCGTGCAGGAGTACGCGCAATGGCATTAGCACCTGAAGGAGAAATGATTGATGATTTTAAAATAGAAGTAAATGGAAATGCGATCCATGTTTTGAATGCTCCCTCTCCTGCAGCTACATCCTCATTAGCAATAGGAAGCGCTATTGAACAAATGGCATCCGAACATTTTAATTTATCTTAAAAATTTTCATCGAGTAAATTTTCAATCAAACTCAAAACCGTTTTAAAAAAAACGTATTACATCCCATTATTTGTTTTTGAAATGTGGAAAATAGAAGTAGTACATTTACATAAATTAATATACCATACAAATGAAAAAATCAATTGCTACTAAACTTATTGCTGCGTTTGCATTATTGCTTTTCGCAAACAGTCCCAATAGCTTTTCACAATCAGCTGTAAAAGCCTACAAATACGAAAGTGTTCCGAATATGACCATGACTGACATAAAATCATTTGAGCAAACGCATTTGAAGGACAAAAAATACACCGTGTTAGTAGTAGGTAAAAAGGAAAGTTTGGATATGAAAACACTAGAAAAATATGGCAAAGTGACGTTCCTAACTTTGCAAGATATATTTGGGTACTGATCTAGTCGTTAGTTTTTAGTCTTGAGATATCAGACATAAAAAAGAGTCGAAACTTCATGTTTTCGGCTCTTTTTTATTCATACAAAATGCTATATTTGTACCTCGTAAAAAAAAGCATTCAAAACAAAAACAATAAACAATAGTCAACATGAGCAAAATTAAAGTAGCAAACCCGGTAGTTGAATTAGATGGCGATGAAATGACGCGTATCATCTGGAAATTCATTAAAGACAAATTAATCCTTCCTTACTTGGATTTGGATATTAAATATTATGACCTTGGTGTAGAACACCGCGATGCAACTAACGATCAAGTTACCATTGATTCTGCTGAAGCAATAAAAAAATACAACGTAGGTATCAAATGTGCAACCATCACTCCTGATGAAGAGCGTGTTATCGAGTTCAAATTAAAACAAATGTGGAAATCCCCAAATGGTACAATCCGTAATATTTTGGATGGAACTGTTTTCCGTGAGCCGATTGTTTGTAAAAATGTCCCTCGTTTGGTTCCAAACTGGACTGCTCCTATTTGTATCGGCCGACATGCTTTTGGTGATCAATACCGTGCTACGGATTTCGTAACAAAAGGAAAAGGAAAATTAACAATCAGCTTTACTCCAGAAGACGGAAGCGCTCCTCAATCTTTTGAAGTGTTCAACTTTAAAGGTGATGGTGTTGCATTGGCTATGTATAATACGGACGAATCCATCAAAGGATTTGCTCACTCTTGTTTTAATACCGCATTAGCAAAAAAATGGCCTTTATACTTATCTACTAAAAATACCATCTTAAAAAAATACGATGGCCGTTTCAAAGATATTTTTGAAGAAATTTACCTAGCAGATTACAAAGCAAAATTTGCTGCTGCTGGAATCGTTTACGAACACCGCTTGATCGATGACATGGTTGCATCAGCATTAAAATGGAATGGAAATTTCGTTTGGGCTTGTAAAAATTATGATGGCGATGTTCAATCGGATACCGTGGCTCAAGGATTTGGCTCGTTAGGTTTAATGACTTCTGTGCTTGTTACTCCAGATGGAAAAACAATGGAAGCAGAAGCTGCTCATGGAACTGTTACTCGTCACTACCGTGATCACCAAGCCGGAAAACCAACATCAACAAACCCTATCGCATCCATATTTGCATGGACACGTGGATTGGAATTCCGAGGTAAACTTGATAACAATCAGGAATTAATTAATTTCTGTCACGCATTAGAACAAGTTTGTGTTGAGACAGTTGAGTCAGGTAAAATGACAAAAGATCTTGCTGTATGTATCCATGGAAACAAAGTGAATCATGGTGAACATTATTTATACACAGAAGAATTCTTAACAGCGCTAGATACTAACTTAAAAGCTAAACTAGGCAAATAATTCATTCTCCTCTTATAGAATGCGCTCATTTAATTTTTAAGTGAGCGCATTTATTTTACACCCAACACGACGATACTACTATTTAAAATTAACTACTAAAAAAATAAAGATGGGAATGTTCAAAGAATTTAAAGAGTTTGCCATGAAAGGCAATGTTATTGACCTTGCAATTGGTGTTGTTATTGGTGCTGCTTTCGGAAAGATTGTGAACTCCTTAATTGAGGATGTAATAACACCCATTTTATTGAAACCTGCATTAAATGCAGCACACCTTACCAACCTATCGGAACTTACCGCGTTTGGATCTGTTAAATATGGAGTATTCTTATCGGCGGTAATCAATTTTATCATTGTCGCTTTTGTTTTATTTATGGTGATCAAAGGATTAAATGCGGCTAAGAAAAAACAAGATGCGGCTACTCCTCCCGCACCAGCAGGACCAACACAAGAACAATTGCTTGCTGAGATACGCGATTTATTAAAAAAATAATCTAGTTATAAATTGTAATGCACAAATTCTATTGTTAAAAGCCTTGTCCCTATTATTTGGACAAGGCTTTTTGTTTAATCGAATTATGGCTTTATATTTGAACTATAAACTACCATGAAAAAAAATATTTTTTTCTTTTTACTTTTCATTGCTTCATTTTCGCTTTTTGCACAAGAAGGCGATAACAGAGGAACCATTAAAATTAAGAAAAAGGGACAATTAGTAAATATCCAATTTGATGATGTTAACTACCGACTGATAGGCATCGACCAATATGGAAATATTTTAGACAGTGCTGTTGTAGCGTTCCAAATGAATGTCACCATAAAAGGAATTGCGTATTCAGAAAACACTATCGGCCCTTCTCTTACCTATGAGATGCAACAGCTACTGAGCAAATGCGACCGAACATCGAAAATATTTTTTGAGAACATTAAAGCAAAAGATAAAAACGGAACGATTGTGAAAATGCAAAGATTTCAATACAATTTTGGATATGCAGATGAGAACAATGAATAGCGCTATTCAAAAAAATCTTTATTAAAATTCACCAGATATAATTTTTCAGAAGCCCTAGATACCGCTGTATATAGCCAACGCAGATACTCCGTATTGATCATTTCATCCGTTAAATATCCTTGCTCCACAAATACACATGGCCACTGTCCACCTTGGGCCTTATGACAGGTTACCGCATATGAAAACTTCACTTGTAACGCATTAAAAAAACCATCTTCCTTTACCTTTTTCAAGCGAAGCCTTTTATCAGCAATATCGCCATAATCAGCGGAAACCGATTCATATAATCGTTTGTTTTCTGTTTGTGATAAAGCCGGAGATTCACTCATGATCGTATCCAACAGCAATCTGGTTTCTAATTCCGGCTCATCTGGATAATCGATCATACGCATCCTTACATCTGCAAATCGAAAACCATGCATCTCCTGAATTTTTCCAATACTCATCAATTGAATGATATCACCATTCGCAATAAACCCGGCTTTCGATTCCTCTGGTAGCCAGAAATAATTATTTTTCACCACCATCATGTAATCTCCTGACGACAACTCATTCTCTTGCCAACGAATACGTGCCCGTATCTGCTGATTGAAGATATTTGCTCGTTTATTGGAGCGACTAATCACCATAGTATCTTCTGCCCCATATTTATTATATGCATCATTCAAAGCATCTTCCAACTCATCGCCACCAAGCCGGACAATATCTTTAAATGAATTTAAAATAAAATTCGGCTTGCTATTCCTGTCTTCATTAATCTGATTCCTTATTGCTGTGGCATTGGTTAAAATTCCAGAGTTCTCTGTCTGCCGAACCACTTCCGTTAACTCTAACCAATCAACTTGAAAATAATACGATGCTTTCAAAAAATCTATGTCCAATGCAGGACTTACATCTAAACCAACAGGAGGAAGCTGGGCGGTATCACCGATAAAGATCAGTTTACAATTTGTGCCACTAAAAACATAACGAATCAGATCATCTAATAAACTACCTCCACCAAAAAACCCATTGTCATTCAATCCTCCGGAACTAGAGATCATAGATGCTTCATCTACAACAAAAATGGTATCGGTATGTAAATTCTGTTGGAGCGTAAAAGCCAAACCTCCGTCATTTTCGGGCTTTCTATAATATATTTTTTTATGAATGGTGTACGCTTGTTTTTTGGTATAGTTAGAAAGCACCTTTGCTGCTCGACCTGTTGGTGCCAACAAAACGGTTTTACCATTTACTGCAGGAAGACTCTGTACTAATGAACGTACAATCGTTGTTTTACCCGTACCTGCGTACCCTTTGATGACAAATATCTGATCCGAATTTTTACCTAAAATAAACGCTGAGAGCTTCGTAAATAATTGCCTTTGCCCGCCTTTGGCCTCAAATGGGAAATGCTGCAATAATATAGTACTAAACTCTTGCTGATTCATATGGGTAAAGATAAACAAACCTTGTTGACACAAAGAAGGCTTGAGGATTAAAAATTTATATCTTTGCCTTTCAATGACAACCGAAATCAGAAACAAGATCATTCCGATCAATTCATTTATAGATGAAGCTTTTGATGCTTCTAAAACACCTTCTTTTAAGTTAATTCTTCAACTAGGATTAAGCGGATTGGAAATTGTGGTTGTAGACAAATCGACAAACAAGTTTATTGCACTTGAAACGTACAGCTTTCAGAATAGCTATAACTTTGAATCTGCAGCCGAATTGCTTGAAACACTCTTAAAAGAAAGCAAATTATTAGATCATACACTCCGTTATCAATCGGTGTCCTGCCTCATTGTAAACAATCTATCGACATTAGTCCCTGAAGCTTTATATGAAGCAGACAGAAAAAAAATGTATCTAAAATTTAATGCTTCATTAGAAGGAGATGAATTAGTTGTTACGGATGAAGTAAAAAGTTTAGAAGCGAAAAACATATTCGCACTTCCATTTTCAATTAAAGCAAAATTGGATTATCAATTCAAAAACATTACTTACCATCATTTCTCGAGTGCATTAATTGACAGCCTTGTGGCTAATAATAAAAACCAAACAGGTAAGAAACTATACGCTCATATTCAGGCAACTCATTTTGAAATAATCGTGCTCGATGGTAAAAATCTATTATTCTACAATACATTCAATCACCATTCCGCTGAAGACTTTATCTATTATCTGCTGTTTGTTTGCGAACAACTTCAACTCAACCCAGAGAAAATTGAATTCATCTTTATTGGTGAAATAGAAAAAAACGCTAGCATTTATTCACTTGCTCAAAAATACATTCGTAACATAAAATTTGGTGAAAGGACCGAAAGTTATGATTACAGTTACCAACTTCAAACGTTACCGAAACACTTTTATTTCACATTGTTTAATAGCTTTACAGCCTAATGCGTATAATAAGCGGAACGCATAAAGGACGAGTAATTAATGCTCCCAAAAACTTACCCGTTCGACCTACAACTGATTTTGCAAAAGAAAGCATCTTCAATATTTTAAATAATTATTTCGAGTTTGACGGATTAAAGATCTTAGACCTTTTCTGCGGTACCGGGAATATGAGTTATGAATTTGCTTCAAGAGGGTGTGGAGATATCACCAGCATTGACAACAATTACACATGTTGTGAATTTGTAAAAAAAACAATCCATGCATTTCAAATGGATCAGGTAAAAGTAATTAAATCTGATGCATTTACTTTCCTGAAACGAACAGCAACTACGTATCATATTATTTTTTGTGACCCTCCATACGATATGGAAAACTTTGAGCTATTGCCCGAACTTGTTTTCAGCAAAGACCTTTTAAAACCAGAAGGCTGGCTTATCGTTGAGCATGGACCGCATACTGATTTGTCGAAACTCGAACACTTTAAAGAACACCGCAGCTACGGCAATGTCAATTTTAGCATTTTCTCTAAAAAGATTTCGTAAATTCGTATTAAGATCATACACACACATATGAAACGTATCGCATTATTTCCCGGCTCATTTGATCCAATAACAAAAGGACATGAAAATATTTTACGGAGAGCCTTACCGCTTTTTGATGAAATAATCATTGCTATTGGAAAAAATAGCAGCAAACAAAGCTACTTCACGATTGAGCAACGCGAAAAATGGATACATCAAGTATTTTCAAATGAACCAAAAGTTCGAATCGAAACATATTCAGGACTTACGATTGACTTCTGCAAAAAAATGAATGCGCGTTATATTCTTCGCGGACTAAGAACTTCAGCAGATTTTGAATTTGAAAAGTCCATTGCTCAAAATAACAATGTGATGGCTCCTGAAATTGAGACTATATTTATTTTGCCAATTCCTGAACTATCTGCAATAAATTCAACAATTGTGCGTGATATCGTTCGCAATGGCGGCGACGCATCCCCTTTTGTCCCAAAAGGAATCAATTTAAAAGATTAATTAGGCACAACTGTTGTATTCATTTAAACCTCTTTGCTGAAGTAGAAATAAAAAAATGAACAAACTCATTTCAACAATAGCTTTCATTATTTTTTCATTTCTCTCACAAGCACAAAATGTGACGATCATTGGAAATGCAAAATCTTATGAATACAAAGAAATTGGTGTTTGGGTCAATAACGACTATATCTCAAACACGCAGAAAGAATTAACCTATGCCACAATAGATTCGGTCGGGAATTTTAAACTGGAATTCAATACAAAAGAAATCCAATACATCACTTTGAAAGTTGAAAAATGCATTGCTTCAATGTATGTAGAACCATACAGTGACTTCGAAGTAATGTTTCTGCCTCCGGACTCAACAACATACCAAAATCCGAACCTGGAACATGATGTTAAACTTTCAATCAAACTCAAAAGCAAAACCGAGATCAATTCATTGACAATGGATTACGACAAACGTTTTGATGATTTTTTAACGCTGGATTATATCGCATTTGTTAAAAGAGCACCCTTACCAAAAATTGATTCCTTTAAGTTAGCAATGAGAAGTTTTTACGCTACCGTGAATAATAAATACTTTGACGCTTATATAACTTATACTATTGCCGCACTCGAGGAAAAGACAAAAATGAGTGAAAAGAAATTATTTGCTAATTACATTGATAAAAAACCAGTGATCTATAATAACCCAGAATACATGAACTTTTTCAATGATTTTTACAAACAGAAAGTTGAGAATTTTTCATTATCGAAAGATGGCTTACCTTTAAAATTTCAGATCAACGACAGAGGCAGTTTTATAGGAGCTAAAGATGTTTTAATACGTGACCCCTACCTGAAAAATGACACCATACGTGAATTGGTGCTTATCAAAGGTCTTTACGAAGCATATTACGATGGCACATTCAAAAGAGAGAGCGTTGTTGCCATGCTGCAACAAGCAACCAATGAAAGTAAAATTGCCGAACACAAACGAATCGCTCAGAATATTTTAAATTCGTTTTCGAAACTTAAAGTAGGTGGAATAGCCCCTTATTTTGAATTACCTGACAAAACCGGACTTACCCTCAGCCTCGATGAATTAAGATCAAAAAAATATGTTTACCTTATGTTTTTCGATGAGGATTGCTCTTCTTGCTTACAGCAAATGAAAATAATACCTTCCCTAAAAAAACAATTTGGAGAACGCATAACATTTGTAAGTGTCTCAACAAAAAAATCTAATACAGACTTAAAAAATTTCTGCAGTAAAAACCCAAAATATGATTGGTTATTCTTTTATGATAATAGTGGAGAAAAATTAAAAAGTGATTATGAAATAAAATCGCTGCCAGCCTATTTTTTAATAAATCCGGATGGCAGATTTGTACAAGTGCCCGCAGAAAGCCCTGATGAAGATATTGAAAGAGCATTTTTTGACATCACAAAACCAAAAGGGAATAACCACCAGGTGGGTGACAAGAAAAATAACTAATTATTTATTTCTTTCATTACTTCCACCACTGATACATATGTGTTTTCTTTTACCAGATTGAATTTACTTTCGGATAACCATTTTGCATCTGTAATTCCCTCCTCCAACTGAGGCACTAAAACTGAAACATCTTTGCAAAACATTTCATACCAATAAGTTCGTTTCAAAATTGCTTTTTCCTCCATAAAATAGGTATGATAGGTAGATGGCAATTCTCTGCCAATGGATAAACCTTTCACTCCGCACTCCTCTTCCACTTCTCGAATGGCTGCAACAGTTAACGCTTCATTTTTTTCAACTTTTCCTTTAGGAAGATCCCATTTACCATTCCGAAAAATAAACAACCATTCATTTTTATTATTTTTAACCAAACCACCGGCAGCTTCAATGATCCGAAACATAGATGTAAAATAAGAGAATAGCACCTTTACATCTTTATGAATAAAATAAATTTCTGTCAGATTATTTTTATGAACGAGTTCATCGTACATCAAACGCATTTCGTCTTGAGATTGAATACGAACTATAATGGTATCTTCCTCAGACGTACAAAGCTTCTGACTGTTTACGAAGTAAATTGTTTTATTTTGAGAAAATACTTTTACCATTGTTAATTTTGTTACATAAAAATAGACCGCGTCTGCAAATTTAGCTTATTTTTGCCGCATAAATAACGGAACGATTCTAATGAAGAAGAATAATGAATCAGCATTAAAAATTGCTGAATTTCTATTACAGGTAAAAGCAATAAAATTACAACCACAAAATCCTTACACTTGGGCATCCGGATGGAAATCTCCGATATATTGCGATAACAGAGTGACGCTGTCATACCCGGGAGTGCGAACCTATATCCGTCAGGAATTTGTAAATGCAATTATGGAAAATTTCGGCAAACCGGATGTTATTGCAGGGGTTGCTACAGGAGGAATTGCGCAAGGTGCTTTGGTAGCTCAAGAAATGGGACTGCCATTTGTTTATGTTCGATCCGAAGCTAAAAAACACGGCCTTACAAATATGATTGAAGGAGTGGTTGAAACAGGACAATCAGTTGTAGTCATAGAAGACCTAATATCAACTGGAGGAAGTAGTTTAAAAGCGGTTGAAGCATTAAGAGAGGCTGGTTGTGAAGTAAAAGGAATGGCTGCAATTTTCACATACGGATTTAAAACAGCAACAGATAATTTCAAAAAAGCAAAATGTAAATTGGTGACATTGAGTAATTATGATACGATGATCACGCAAGCGTTACAATCAAATTACGTAACAGACAATGACCTGAAATCATTACAAGCATGGCGAGAAAACCCTGCTGAATGGGGAATCTAATTTTAAAAATCTTCATTTAAAAATTCGAAATTATGTCAATAACTAAACTAGAAAGTGATAAAGTAGAAATCAATAATTCTGCTTCAACTATTTTTAACTACTTAAGCGATTTCAACAATTTCGAAAAGCTAATGCCTTCTCAGGTTACAAACTGGAGTTCTACTTCCGAAGAATGCACCTTCACAATCAACGGAATGGCTACAATTGGAATGAAGATCATTGAGAAAACTCCTTTCACTAAAATCACCATCACTTCACATGGTAAAGTTCCATTTGAATTTAAATTATTTGTTTTGCTTACGGAAAAAGATGCTACCAATTGTATCGGGCAGCTTACTTTTGAATCGGATATGAATCCGATGATTAAAATGATGGTGGAAAAACCTTTAGGCAACTTCTTTAATATGCTTGCCCAGAAAATGAAGGAGATTAAATAAACGTAATCTCTTTCAGATCAAACGCTTTGACTTCACCCGTCCTTAATTCGATTCGTAATTTCCCCGCCGCTGAAACGCCAATAATTTTACCCTCGAACAACAGCTCATTAGACCTGTACATAGCCCAAAAATTCAACCTGTAAAGTCGATCAAAATAATCGGAATCAATTTGTTCAAATTTACTGCCTTTCAATTGAAGGTATCTGGCTTCCATAAATTTACATAAACGCTCAAGCACTTGCATTAAGTCAAACGCTGAGTCAGCAATCTGCTTCAAAGATGTTGCATTTTTTGTTGAATAGAATTTCAGCTGATTTACATTTAGTCCGACTCCAATAACTGTTGATTGGATCGTATTATCCCTTAAATTGTTTTCGATCAGTATTCCTGCAATTTTTTTATCGTTCACATAAATATCATTCGGCCATTTTATGCTAATTTGTTGTGGTTTGTCGGTAAAGCCAACCAATTCTGCCATTAAGTCAGAAAGCGCAACGGAGCACATTTTAGTGAGCAAAAATTGCTTTTCAGCATTCAAAAAAGTGGGGTATAGAATAAGACTCAAAGCTACGTTTTTATTGGGTTCGCTCTCCCAACGGTTACCACGTTGCCCTCGGCCTTTTTCCTGATCAAAGGTGTAAATAATGGTCCCCTCAGAAACTTTAATTTGTCGCAACAATTCAATGGCATAACTGTTGGTAGAATCAACCGACTTTAAATGAATGCTATTTTGCCCTACAAATAATGTTTTCATTGAGAGTTTATGCGAAAGATTTGATTATTTTTGTATAGAATCTAAAACTGTTCTGCAAAGAACGAAATAAAATAGATAAAACCCTTAAATGGCTAAAAAGAAAGCAGCTCCTGTAAAGAAAACAGCAGCAAAAACACCTACAAAAAGCGGGAAAGAAACAAAGAAAACAGCTCCAAAAACTGCAAAAACTAAGGCTAAAACAGCTCTAGCAACTGTAAAGAAAGCAACAAAAAAAACACCCGTTGCTAAAAAGACAGCACCCGTAAAAAAGAAAGCGGCTCCTAAAAAAGCGGCAGCAGCAAAAAAACAAGTTGCTAAACCAAATAAAGCTGTAGGAAAAATTACTCCAAAAGTAATTAAAGATGAAACGCAGATCCTTGCAGATTCAATTGTGGAAGGAATCTTGGAAGTAAAAGGCCGAAATATTTCTGTGCTAGATCTTAGAGGAATACACAATCGGGTTTGTGATTATTTCATCATTTGCCAAGCAGATTCTAACACTCAAGTAAATGCTATTGCTGGCTCTGTTGAAGAAATGGTGAAAAAACTTACCGGTGAGCGACCATATAGAAAAGAAGGATTTGAAAATTCAGAATGGATCCTGGTTGATTACGTTACCGTTGTAGTACATATTTTCCAAACACAAATACGTAATTTTTATAACTTAGAATCGTTATGGGCTGATGCTGAAGTTACGGAAATAGCCTTTGACAAATAAAACACAAGAAAGAAAATATGAGCGAGCAAGAAACACCACAGGACAACAATTCTTCACCGAAGAATAATAAATTTCCTAAAAAACCGAACATGCCGAAAAGTCCATTTAATTTTTATTGGATCTATGGTATCATTGCAGTTGGATTAATTGCGATGCAAATGATGAATAGCATGGGTTCCAGTTTAAAAGAAAAAACAACTACGGAATTCATCGAAACAATGCTAAAGCAACATCAGGTTGTGAAAATTGTGCTTATTCCTTCTGATAATATCGCTGAGATTACTATCGGTAAAGATTTTTTAAAACTACCTCAATATACTGCAGACAATCTTCAAAAACATGAGAATGGTCCGCATTACCGCGTAAAAATTTCAAGTGTTGATTCTTTCAATGCACGATTAAATGAAGCACAAAAAGACTTTCTTCCAAACGAGCGAATTGATGCCGTTAGTGAAACACGTCAAAACTGGGGCGACACGTTAAGTTGGATATTACCAATCGTTCTTATGATTGTTATCTGGATCATAATCATGCGCAGAATGGGTGGCGGAGCAGGTGGCGGACAAATTTTCAATATCGGAAAATCGAAAGCAACCTTATTTGATAAAAACACAAATGTGAATATTACATTCAATGATGTTGCTGGTTTAGAAGGCGCAAAAATTGAAATTAAAGAGATCGTTGACTTCTTAAAAAACCCAAAAAAATATACGGCTCTTGGTGCTAAAATTCCAAAAGGTGCATTATTAGTTGGACCTCCGGGGACCGGTAAAACACTTTTAGCAAAAGCTGTTGCTGGAGAAGCAAAAGTTCCATTCTTCTCGCTATCAGGTTCGGATTTCGTGGAAATGTTTGTAGGAGTAGGTGCTTCCCGTGTACGCGATCTATTCCGTCAAGCAAAAGAGAAATCTCCCTGTATCATCTTTATTGATGAAATTGATGCTATCGGCCGCGCCCGAGGAAAAAATCCTGCACAAGGTGGAAATGATGAACGTGAAAACACCCTTAATCAGTTATTAACTGAGATGGATGGTTTCGGTACAAACAGCGGTGTCATTATTTTAGCAGCAACAAACCGTGCCGACATTTTAGACAGAGCCTTGATGCGTGCAGGTCGCTTTGACAGACAGATATACGTGGACATGCCAGATCTAAATGAACGAAAAGACATCTTTAAAGTACATTTAAAACCTTTAAAGTTAGATGCTTCTGTTGATGTTGATTTTTTAGCTAAACAAACTCCAGGATTCTCTGGCGCTGACATTGCAAACATATGTAATGAAGCAGCATTGATAGCAGCGCGTCACGACAAGACAGTAATTGAAAAACAAGATTTCCTAGATGCTGTTGATCGTATCATTGGCGGATTAGAAAAGAAAAATAAAATCATCTCCGTTCAAGAGAAAAAAGTAATTGCCTACCATGAAGCTGGACATGCTGCAACCAGTTGGTTATTGGAGCACGCTCACCCTTTGATCAAAGTTACTATTGTTCCTCGTGGTCGCTCACTTGGTGCTGCATGGTATTTGCCGGAAGAACGTCAGATCACTACTACAGAACAATTGATGGATGAAATGTGTGCAACACTTGGAGGAAGAGCTGCAGAAGAAATCATGTTCGGTAAGATTTCTACAGGTGCATTAAGCGATTTAGAAAAAGTAACAAAACAAGCGTATGCAATGATTACCATTTATGGATTAAATGACAAGATTGGTAACATAAGCTACTACGACTCTACCGGAGCAAACGAATATGGATTCACAAAACCATACAGTGAAAAAACAGCACAGACAATTGACGAAGAAGTAAGCAAATTAATTGAAACAGCTTACAAACGAGCTAAGGATATTCTTACCAAAAATAAAAATCTTTTAACACAATTGGCAGAGAAATTATTAGACAAAGAAGTTATCTTTAAGGAAGATCTTGAAATTATTTTTGGTAAACGTCCATTCGATAAAGAAGAAAACCTGCTGATCAAATTAGATCCGAATACTACTTCAACAACAGAAGTGAAATCGGAAACAAAAGAAGAGAAAGCAGATAATGAACAGCGTGCGGATGGAGAATCAGAAAAATCTTTAAACACATTGTTTTAAAAATAAAAGGCGCAACATCAATTATGTTGCGCCTTTCTAAATTTTTTTCGCATGAGAGACAGTACTACTTCCAAAGAAAAAATACTAAAAAAAATACGCAAAGCTTTAATTCATAAATCGCCCCAGGAAATGGGCGACATCGATAACGATTCGGAGATATTCACCCCATCTGACGAACCTCTAGAAATTCAATTCGCTCAAAATTTTTCTGCCCTGAATGGGAAATTTATTTTTTGTGAAAACGAAGAAGAATTTCTTGAAAACTTCGACTTTATTGCAAAAGATAATGAATGGGAAAATTTATTCTGCCTAGAACCCAAACTAAAAGAACTTCTGAAAAAAGGGAAAATCAAATTTTCTGACAAAGAAGAAAATCTGTTAGCTACCGACATTGGATTAACGTATTGCGAATGTTTGATTGCTCGTACAGGAAGTGTTATGATCACATCCAAACAGGCCTCTGGAAGAAGATTACCCATCTATGCAAATTTTCATATTGTTGTAGCTTATACCTCTCAACTCATGAATAATGTTAAAGATGGCTTAAAATATATCCGTGAAAAATACAACGATCAATTACCATCAATGATCTCAACAATAACAGGTCCGAGCAAAACTGCAGATATTGAAAAAACGCTTGTTCAGGGCGCGCACGGCCCAAGAGAGATCATCGTGTTTTTAATTGACGATGTGCCCTTAAACTAAAAAAATCAAAGCACTTAAATTCAGATGGAAGAAAAAATTTCCACTTCTAAGGAGTTGAGAACGATAAAAGAGATATGAATAATTTTTTAAAACGCACATTAACAGGAGTAGCATTTGTAGCTGTTTTATTGGGTTGCACCTATTATAGTTATCTTTCATTCACTATTTTGTTTTTCGTTATCACCATTTTAGGAATATGGGAATTCTATACCCTATCTGAGAAAGGAGATAACCAACCTCAAAAATACTTGGGCACTATTACAGGAGCTGTTTTCTTTTTATCAAACGTACTAGTTTGTAAGGGATACAGTGCTAACATTCTGGTCATTTCCATCCCTCTTGTTTTTGTAATTTTCATTGCCGAGTTGTACACAAAAGCTGTCAATCCTTTTAAAAATATAGCCTTTACTATTTTAGGAATTGTTTACGTGGCTGTTCCATTTTCACTTTTAAACTATTTGGTTGCCGATTCGGGAAATTACAGCTACGAATTAATGTTCGGATTTTTCTTTATCCTTTGGTCAAGCGACTCTGGAGCGTATTTGGCAGGTTCTGCATTTGGAAAAAATAAATTATTTCCGCGCGTTTCTCCAGGAAAAACATGGGAAGGAAGTATCGGAGGAGCCATTTTAAGTTTTACAGTTGCATTTTTTATCTCCAAATGGTTTACCACCATTGACACCATTGACTGGATGGTGATCGCAGGAATTTTGGTGATCATTGGAACCTTTGGAGATCTGACAGAATCGTTATTTAAAAGAAGCATCCATGTGAAGGATTCAGGTACATTATTGCCCGGACATGGAGGCATTTTAGACCGATTCGACAGTCTGCTGATGGCAACACCATTTGTGTTTACCTACTTGTATCTGGTACAAAACTTTCATCATTAAATGATGGCTCGTATTTTAAATAAAAGTGAGATACCCTTTTAAAATGCCAAAAAAATGAAAAAAGACGTTTTTAAGCGATATAAAACTTATATTTAACGATTACTTTTTTCATAGTTTATTATTTTTTTTAATTTCGCAAACCTTAATGTGTTCCGACATAAAAATTAACAGGAACCTAACATAAAAATTATGACAACGAAAACAAATTCGACAACAGTAGAAAATCACGACAGTATGTTTGATGCAGTTCTTGCCAGACTTGATGTTGCTGCAAAAATTTATGGTTTATCCGATGATGTTACAACAGTTTTAAGAAACCCTCAAAAGCAAGTAAAAGTTAGTATCCCTGTTATGATGGATAATGGCAAGATGCAAGTTTTTGAAGGATTCAGAACGATTCACTCAACCGTATTAGGGCCATCAAAAGGTGGAATACGTTATGCATTAGACGTATGTGATGATGAAGTAAAAGCACTTTCTGCTTGGATGACATTTAAATGTGCTGTTGCTAATTTACCGTATGGTGGAGCAAAAGGCGGCATCAAATGTGACCCAAGAGCGATGAGTGTAGGAGAATTAGAGCGTTTAACAAAAGCGTATACGGTAGCAATGGCTGATGTATTTGGGCCACAAACAGACATACCTGCTCCAGATATGGGAACAAGCGGAAGAGAAATGGCTTGGTTGGTAGATGCTTACAATAAAGTGCACCGTGGAAATTTTCCAGGTGTTACAACCGGAAAACCTGTTGGATTAGGTGGTTCATTGGGCCGCGATGCTGCAACAGGCCGCGGGGTGATGGTAGCTACATTGGCTGCATTGAAAAAAATGAACATGGATGCAAGTAAAGTAACATGTGCTGTTCAAGGATTCGGAAACGTTGGTTCGCATGCTGCACGTTTATTAAATGAAAAAGGAATTAAGATCTGCGCAATCGGAGATCATACGGTTACACTTTGGAACGAAAAAGGAATTGATATCAAAGCTGCATTAGAATATGCAAAAACAAATGGGAATGTCTTAAAAGGATTTACAGGTGGTGTTGAAATAAAACCTTCTGAACTTTTAACTGCTAATGTAGATGTATTAGTTCCTGCTGCTTTGCAAAATGTAATTACAGAAGAAATTGCTCATAGCATTAAAGCAAAATTAATCATTGAAGGTGCAAATGGACCAACAACACCGGAAGCAGATGCTATTCTTCAAGAGAAAAAGATTATTGTTGTTCCGGATATTTTAGCCAATGGTGGTGGTGTTACGGTTTCTTATTTTGAGTGGGTACAAAATAACCAAGGTTATTACTGGTCAGAAGATGAAGTAAACACAAAACATGATGCTTCTATGAATTCTGCTTTTGAACACGTTTGGAATAACGGACAACAATATAAAACCACTATGCGTATCGGTGCATACATTACTGCTTTGAAAAAAGTAGAATTAGGTATCAAAGCAAGAGGTAATTACTAAAAAGATTATTGAACAAAACACCTCTGCTCTCCAGAGGTGTTTTATTTTTTTCTATCTAATAACAAAACATGAAAAAAGTATTTCTTATTTGCACTATTGCTGTTTCGTTGACAAGTTGTAAAAAAAATTACGACTGCACTTGCAAAGATTCAACGGGAGCAGTTATAGTAGTCACCACTTATAAAAATACAAAAGGAAAAGCCGGGGAACAATGCAGTCAGTATTATGATCAGCATTATGGAAACATTCCTTTTAATGAAACCAGTTGCGCTATAAATTAAGCCGTCTATCATCAAAAAAAATCCCGCTCCGTAAATTACGGAGCGGGATTTTTTTTAGTTGTTATTACTAATCTTAGAAAGTTATTTTTTGTACAACAAGTAATGTTTTACAACAGTTGTAGCACCTTCTTTAGCTGTTTTAATTTCTACTTTTTCATCAATCGGTTTGTATCCTTTTACTTCAATTTTCACTTGGTAGGTTTTACCTGCAAGTAATGTCAGGAAATATTCACCGCTTCCATCACCTGAGGTGGTACTACCTACTTTTACACCTGTCTCGTCATATACAATTACTTCAGCTTCAATTCCAGAACCTGCGCTTGCATCAAAAATATCTCCTTTTAAAATCGCCATGACAGGTCCATTGTTCTGCGCTTTTTTCATTTCCTTTTCAAGAACTGAATAGTTTGTTAAATCCACATTATACACATCATACTCGCCTAAACCTCCTTTTCTGTCGCTGGAAAAATAACCTTTCTTTGCATCAATGGACAAGCTAAAGCACTTATCATTATAGATTGAATTTATAGGATAACCTAAATTCACAGGTGTCGACCATTTCCCCTTTTCCAATGTTGTTTTAAACATATCATAACCACCCATTGAATTATGTCCTTTGGATGTAAAGAACAATGTTTTTCCATCCGGCGCAAGGAACATACCTGCTTCATCTTCTGCTGTATTTACAACATCACCAAGGTTGACTGGCTTGCCCCATAAATTGTGTGCTTCCTTTTTACACATCCAAATATCCAAGCTACCAAAACCGCCTTGACGTTCAGAAGAAAAATAAAGTGTTTTGCCGTCAGGAGAGATACAAGCACCTACTTCTGCATACGATGTATTAACTGGTTTTCCAATCGATTTTGGGGCTCCCCATTTACCGGTAGAACTTAATCGGGAAACATAGATATCACCACCACGTGATTCATCATCTACATTATTTTTAAAAAGGAAAATTTGCTTGCCGTCAGGAGAAATACTTGTTGCAGCGTCCTGCCCTACAGAGTTTAAATCACCTGGAATCAACGCTGCAACTCCCCAAACCTTTTTGATCGTATCCCAATGCGAAATATAAATATCTTCGTAATACTTGTTATCATCGGGGTTAAGAGCACTTGACTTTCCTGGCCTTCGAGAAGTGAAGAGCAATGTTTTTCCATCGATACTTACCATTGGAGCTTTTTCTTCGTATTCAGAATTCACAACAGCTCCTATGTTTTCAATCATTACATCTACCGGTTTTGCAATTAATTCTTTAGCGGTGTTTACCTGTAAAATATACATATCTATATCACTTTCTGAAGCTTTATTTCCATTACCAACTGCTGTTTTAAAGGTGGTAAATTCAGCTAACGCCTCATCTAATTTTCCATCCAGCTGATAGAGCTTTCCTAATAATAGTGAATTATCAATATTGGCTTTCGGATCAATGCTTTTTGCTTTTTCAGAATTCTCCAACGCTTCTTTCAATTGCCCCATTTCAAAATAACACAATGCAATATGAGCTATCGCATCAGCATCATTTGGGTTACCCGAAAGAACATCTTGATAAATTATTAACGCACCTTTATAGTCCGCTGCATAAAATTTCTGCTGAGCAATAACCATTTTGCCAATGTCTCCAGTTTTATCAATAACATTTTGCTTTTTCTGAGCAGAAACACTTCCTAGGATAAACACAAAAAACACCAAAAAATATTTTATCTTTTTCATACGAACGATATTAATTAATTAACGATGTAATGATCACAATTCAAAAACAAATAATCCCGCCAATTAAGCGGGATTGCTCGAAAAGCGTTTAGTTTTAAAAGGCTAGTCTCACGAACAAATATATTGATTTAAACTAAACTAAAAAAATATTATTCAAGTTTTGACAGATACGTCAAAAACAGTTCCAAGGCTTCTTTTTTAGCGCTATTGTAGTCGTAATCAATGTTTTTGGTGAGGTAGGTTTCAATATCTGAAGAGTAATTGAGATCCTTCTGAAGTTCCGCGATTAATGACGTACGGTTATCCAGTCCATACTTAAGCGCTGAATTAAAATCATGAAGAAAAGAATCAGGTAGTTTTTTATTGGCTACCCAGCAGGCAAACACAAAGGGCAATTGGGTGAATTTCTGCCACTCCTCTGCCAAATCGTATACATACTTATATGTATCACCGATAGCAAATGTTCTATCTCCAATAATTACTGCAGCTGTCGATCCATTGATTTTACGCTCAAAATCCACTTCCGCTGAAATCCACTTCGGCTTTATCTTCCAAAAATTCTGAGCCAACACTTTTACCAATGTAACAGATGTGCGTGATTGATAATCCAATAAAACAGTGCTAATTTCCTCCAATGGAACATGGCTGTAAAGCATCACGGAAGCCACCTTGCCAACAGCACCAATGCAATAATCACTGATGATATACTTCTCCTTGAGCAAAGGCAGAACGGCAACAGGTATCAAGCCCACATCTACTGTCCCATCCATCAATTTTTTGGCGCAAACAGAAGGTATGTCCTGCTGAAGTTCAATCGTATTAAAAATTTCGGAATGTGCTATTCCGTAAACAAATGGCTTAGAATTTAAATAGGAAACAATCGAAACTTTTATTTTATCCATAACACTTTTTTAGGACTAGCCCTTTTTCGCTTCCTAGGTGCAAAATTAACAATATTAATTTATTGAGGCTGTCTGCTCTAGATTCATTTAATCTCAAAATGTCAAAATAATAGATTGAATAAAATCTTACTTTTGCAACGTGAAAAAAAACCTTTTCATTTTATTAACCTTTTTTTGCTTCATCAAAGCAAACGCACAAACCTATACCCAAACCATTCGAGGGAAAGTAGTGGATGCTGATTCCAAATCCATTTTATTTGGAGCAAACATTATTCTCTTAAATAGTGATACCCTAATCGGTTCAACAACCGATGTAGACGGAAAATTTCGGCTGAAAACAATACCAGTTGGAAGGCATTCCATAAAAGTTTCATCTCTAGGATACGAAGATGCTGTGCTAAACAACATCATTGTTACTTCTGGAAAAGAAGTTGTTCTTACCATCGAACTTCGCGAAAAAGTATATACCTCTCAAACGGTGGAGGTGGTTGCACAAACAGATAAGACAAAAGCAAATAATGATTTGGTAACTGTTAGCTCAAGAAATTTCAAAGCAGAAGAAACAGGAAGGTATGCAGGTAGCCGTGGCGATCCTAGTAAAATGGTAGCCAACTATGCCGGTGTTTCCTCCGGTAATGATGCTAGAAACGATATTATTGTTCGTGGAAATTCACCTTTAGGAGTTCTGTGGCGCATGGAAGGAGTTGATATTCCTAACCCCAACCACTTTTCTGCACAAGGATCTACGGGCGGCCCAATAAGTATGTTAAACAATAATATATTAGGTAACTCCGACTTTTTAACGGGTGCATTTCCTGCTGAATATGGAAATAAAACAGCCGCGGTTTTTGATATTAAATTAAGAAACGGAAACAATGAAAAGAATGAATATACTGGACAGGTCGGTATAAATGGAATAGAATTAGGTGCCGAGGGCCCTATTTCAAAAAAGAACGGCAGCTCGTTTCTCTTAAATTATAGATATTCAACATTAGAAGTTTTTAATAAACTCGGAATACGTTTTGGTGTTTCAGCCACTCCTCAATATCAGGATCTATCTTTTAAAGTAAATATCCCTACTCAGAAAACAGGTGTCTTTACATTATGGGGATTAGGGGGAATGAGTAAACTATCACTTTTAGATAGCGAAAGAAAATCGGGAGATTGGTCCTATATTAAAGGTGGACAAGACCTTATATACAAAACAAGTATGGGTGTAGCGGGTCTTTCCAATTTGTATTTTTTTAATAATAAAATCACAGGCAAGCTTTCTTTATCAGCCTCAGGAACATTACTAGATGCCTATATTGATACTCTTTCTCCGATAGACCGCTCTTCCTTTTTAAGAAGCAAAAACAAATCAACGGAAGCAAATTTTATTGCCAACTATACGGTAACCGACAAAATCAATGCAAGTCATTTAATAAAGATCGGAGTGACCTATCAAACTCTTTATTTTGATGCACTATCCTTTAGATATAAAGCTACTGCAGGAAAATACATTCACGAATTAGATGTGAAAAATTCTACGGCAGGATTATTTCAAGCCTTTGGCGAATGGCAGTTCCGACCTACAGATAGGATTACGTTCAACTCGGGAGTACATTATCAGAATTTTTTACTGAACACTACCTGGGCTATTGAACCACGCTTTGGCGTCCGTTTTCAATTGAACTCAAAACAAAACATCAGTATGGGTTATGGTATGCACAGCCAAATGCAGCCGACCATTTATTATTTTTACGAAACCTATATCCCCTCTACCGACAGCTACTACAGAAGCAACCGAAATTTAGATCTATCGAAAAGTCAACATATTATTTTAGCGTATGATAATAATTTTACAAAAGATTTCAGATTAAAATTTGAAAGCTATTATCAGTATTTATACAACGTTCCGGTGCAAAAAAATTACAGCTCCTCCTTCTCCATGATTAATGTTGGAAATGCTTTAGAAGGAATCCCGCTTGTTGACAGTTTAGAAAATAAAGGTGACGGGCAAAATGCAGGCATTGAAATTACATTAGAGAAATTTTTCAGCAAACATTTTTATTATCTAGCAACAGCTTCCATTTATCAATCCACTTACAAAGGGAGCAATCACAAGGAACATCATACCAGTTATGATGGAGGATATGTTTTTAACACATTGGCGGGATATGAATTAACTTTAGGAAAAAACAAGAATAAGGCGCTTTCATTGGATCTGAAATTTACTGATGCCGGAGGAAACCGGTATACTCCCATTGATCTTGAAAAATCGAAGATCGCAAACCGAGCAATTTATATAGACGATGAGGCATTTTCCAGAAAACTTAAAGCGTATTCCCGTTTTGACATCAAACTTTCATACAAATCAAATAGAAAAAAAACCTCCCAAAGTTTATTTGTAGTGGTAGAAAATATTTTCGACAACTCGAACGTCTTGAGAGAATCCTATGATCCGACCACCCAACTTATTCAAAAAGAATATCAATTGGGATTGTTCCCTTATTTTGGATATAAGATCGAATTTTAACCATTCCCCCACCACTTACCCTAAAAAACGACCAATTATCAGAAAGAATAAGTAATCTGAAAAATTGCCTCCATTTAAAAGCAATAAATTATTACATTTACGAACCTAAAAAAAACAGGTACTATACTTTATAAAATGCTTTTCTATATGAGTCCAAAATTTACTGCCATAAAAAGAATATTTTTCACCCTTGTTCTACTTTTTTCGTCTGTTGCATTTGCACAGCAGCAAACAGGTACAATCAGAGGTTTTGTATATTTAAAAGATTCCGAAGAACCGGTATTATTTACGAATGTTATTCTGAAAGGAACAACCATTGGTAACGCAACGGACGTAAATGGATACTATTCCATCACAAAAATTCCTCCAGGAACCTACACCTTAATGATCACCTCCACCTTAGGGTATGACAGCTTGCAAGAATCGGTAACCATAAAAGCAGGCGAAATCATCACAAAAAAATTATACATGGTGAAGTCCGACGTGAAACTGAAAGTAGTAGAGATCTCTGCCGTTCAGGAAGCGAAAAAAACAGAAACGCAAGTATCTGTTAATAAGATCGACCCCATCTCCATTAAAAGACTTCCATCCGTTGGTGGTGAGCCCGATCTAGCTCAATACTTACAGGTATTACCCGGAGTTATTTTTACAGGTGACCAGGGAGGACAATTATACATCCGAGGTGGCTCGCCTATTCAGAACAAAGTACTACTGGATGGAATGATCGTTTATAATCCTTTTCACTCCATCGGTTTATTTTCTGTTTTTGATGCAGATATTATCAGAAACGCTGATGTTTATAGTGGTGGATTTGGTGCTGAATATGGCGGTAGAATTTCTTCGATCATGGATATTACTACCAGAGATGGAAACAAAAAAAGAGTTTCAGGAAAATTGGCAGTCAGCCCATTTGGTGCAAAAGCATTGGTTGAAGGGCCATTGATCAGATACAAGGAAGGTTCCAAAGCAACTGCATCGTATATTTTTTCTGCTAAAACATCCTATTTACCAACTACATCTAAATTACTTTACACCTACATTGACCCGAATGGTTTGCCTTTTAGTTTTAATGATTACTATGGGAAAGTTTCTTTCAACGCAAACAATGGAAGTAAATTAAATTTATTCGGATTTAATTTCAGCGACAAAGTAAGTTACAAAGCGGTACAAGATATGAATTGGGATTCCTATGGCGGAGGCGGAAATTTCTTATTGGTTCCACAGAATTCTCCGATTTTAGTAAGCGGAAATTTTGCTTATTCTCAATACAAGATCAAATTGGCTCCTGAAGGAGAAACACCAAAAACAAGTGCTATCAAAGGATTTAACATGGGTATCAACTTCACCTATTTCACAGGTAATAATGAAATTGATTATGGATTAGAAGTACTAGGATTCCGAACGGATTTCGATTTCTACAACTCTTTGAATAGACACATTTCTCAGAATGACAATACAACAGAAATTGGGGGATTCATTAAATACAAATGGGTTTCCAAACACAAGAAACTAGTATTAGAACCAAGTTTCAGAACTCAATATTATGCATCCTTAGCGAACTTCTCTCCCGAGCCTCGTATTGGTATTAAATGGAATATCGCATCACGTATACGCTTTAAGTTTGCTGCAGGAAGATATTCTCAAAACCTTATTTCAGCCAACTCCGACAGAGATGTTGTAAATTTATTTTATGGTTTCCTTTCTGGTCCTGATAATTTGCCGGAACAATACAACGATCAAAATGGAAATGTAAAAGAAGTAAAACAAAAATTGCAATTAGCCAACCATTATGTTGGTGGTTTTGAATTCGATTTAGCGAAACACCTTGATTTAAACATTGAAGGATACCGTAAAGATTTCAAGCAATTAACCAACCTAAATACACATAAGATTTATGACGACACTCCCGACAATTCTTATATCGCAGATGAATTGAAAAAAGATTTTATCATTGAAACTGGTACAGCACAAGGATTAGACGTAGTTCTAAAATACGATTACAAACGAATGTACATCTGGGTTGTTTACTCATTGGGATACGTAACACATTGGGATGGAATTGAAACGTATCGTCCGTTTTACGACAGAAGACACAATGGCAACATTGTTGCTTCCTACACGTTCGGAAAGAACCGCGATTGGGAATTTGGTGCCCGCTGGAATATCGGATCAGGTTTTCCATATAAACCTACCGGTGGTTTTTATGAAGATCAGAACTTTACAAATGGTATAAATACCAATTATATTTCCGACAATGGTCAATTGAACTACTTCTTTACAGGCCCTGTTCATGAATTACCATGGTACCACCGTTTGGATATAAACATTAAGAAAACGTTCCACTTTTTTGAAAACACAAAATTGGAAGCATCTGCAGGGGCAACAAATGTATATGCCCGCAAAAATGTTTTCTATTTTGACCGTATCAGATATAAACGTGTAGACCAATTGCCTTTCTTACCTTCTGTAAGCTTGGTGATGACGTTCTAATCGAGTACTTGCAAAATTTTCTATAAGCTCCGTGCTGCCATAAAAAGCACGGAGCTTATTTTTTTGAACAAATTGTTAAAACCTTACTAAAACAGCGGAAATTATTAGTAATTTTGTACGACCTGCAAATTTCCTCTGGTCAGGGGTTATCTCAAAATTTATTTATTACTATGTCATTATCAACTAAATACATTTTTGTTACCGGAGGAGTAACGTCATCGCTTGGGAAAGGAATCCTTGCTGCATCTTTAGCAAAACTTTTACAGGCAAGAGGTTACACAGTTACCATTCAAAAGCTTGACCCCTATATTAATGTTGACCCTGGAACTTTAAACCCTTACGAACATGGAGAATGTTTTGTAACCGATGATGGTGCCGAAACAGACCTTGACCTTGGCCACTATGAACGTTTTTTAAATGTTCCTACATCTCAAGCCAACAATGTTACAACAGGAAGAATTTACCAATCGGTTATAGAAAAAGAAAGACGTGGAGATTATTTAGGGAAAACGGTACAGGTAATTCCTCACATTACAGACGAGATAAAAAACAGAATTAAGTTACTAGGCAAAACCGGCAATTTTCAATTTGTAATAACTGAAATTGGCGGTACCGTTGGCGATATAGAATCACTTCCTTATGTGGAAGCTGTTCGCCAGCTAAAATGGGAGCTAGGAAAAGATGCAATGGTGATCCACTTAACATTAATTCCTTATTTATCTACAACTGGCGAATTAAAAACAAAACCTACGCAGCATTCGGTAAAATTATTATTAGAATATGGTGTTCAACCAGATGTATTAGTTTGCAGAACAGAGCATGCTTTAAACAGAGATATCAGAAATAAGATCGCCTTATTCTGTAATGTTGCTCCCCATGCTGTTATTGAAGCGCGCGATGCTAGCACCATTTATGAAGTTCCTTTATTGATGGAAGAAGAGCAATTGGATGTTGTTGTATTAAACCAATTGAACCTTCCTGTTTCTGAAAATATAGACTTAGCAAAATGGAAAGATTTTTTACAAAAATTTAAACATCCGAAACATCATATCAAAATTGGGCTTGTTGGAAAATATGTAGAATTAAAAGATTCTTACAAATCTATTTCTGAAGCATTTATTCATGCAGGTGCATCCAACGATTGCAAAGTAGAGATTGATTGGATTCACTCAGAGAGCATCACTGATGATAATGTAATAGAAAAACTTGCAGGATTAGGTGGGATTTTAGTTGCTCCGGGATTTGGACAACGTGGCATCGAAGGGAAGATTACTGCAATCAAGTATGCAAGAGAAAACAATGTGCCATTTTTCGGGATCTGCTTAGGAATGCAGTGTGCAGTAATTGAATTTGCACGCAACGTATTAGGATTCAAAGATGCGAATTCAACAGAGATGAATCCGGGTACTACAAATCCGGTAATCGACTTACTGGAAGCACAAAAGAAAATTACAAAAAAAGGAGGAACAATGCGTTTGGGTTCATACCCTTGCAACGTTTCAGAAAACACAAAAGCTTGGACGATATACAAACAAAAAGAGATCAACGAACGTCATCGTCACCGTTATGAATTCAATAACGAATACTTACAGGATTTTGAAAAAGCAGGAATGATAGCGTCAGGAATAAACCCTGAGGGTGGACTCGTTGAGATTGTAGAGATCAAAGATCATCCTTGGTTTTTGGGTGTTCAGTTCCATCCGGAATATAAAAGTACAGTGGCAAACCCACATCCTTTATTTGTGCATTTTGTAAAAGCGGCTATTGAAATAAAAAAATTAGTTCACTAATATTTAAGACTGCAATTCTTAAGATTGCAATCAATCTCTTTGTTCATCCATTTTCTTAGACATCACAGAATACTAATTTTGTGTTAAATTAAACAGATACGTTATGAAAAAAATAGTACTACTTTTTATCACACTTACAATCATTGCTTTTGAGAGCAATGCGCAAACAGTAAACTGCTCGAGCTTTTGCGTCCTGAGCATCGGAAACGTAGACTCGGTCAATAACGAATTGGATGTAACCATTTACAATGGAGATACAAACCATGTAAATTATCCCACAATAATTATCGTTGATGCATTGGGAGATACTATCGCAAATAAAACAGATTACTTTTATCTGTTTGCCCATCTTGCTGGAGATACCGTTACACAAACTATTCCTTGTTATGTGAATAGTATTCCAACCAGCTTTACAGGTACTGTTTATCTCATAGACAGAATATGGAATGATACCTGTTCTTTCGCTTATCCAATGACGTGTACAGTTGGAATAAATGACGCAGTGGCCTCAAACACTTCATTTCTAGTGTTTCCAAATCCGGTTTCTGACATTATCAATATCCACTTAAGTGAATTAAAAAACAATACGGCAACCATCAACCTATATGATACTTCTGCAAGACTTGTAAAAACAGTTTTAACGACTGAAACAACATTATCAATAGAACGAGGAGATTTACGGAGCGGGGTTTATTTCATTACCGTTTTGATAGGTGATAAGCAGCTAACGAAAAAAATAGTTCTGGAATAAAAGAATAATCCATTTCAAAAAATCCTCAGCCGGTTCAACTTGCTGAGGATTTTTTTATTTTACGGAAAATCTCAATTGATGAGCGCGAAAAAGAAACATAGTAAAAAGGAATCTTAATTTCTTTAGAAATCATTGGGGTGAATGTTATCTATGGAAAGATCACACCATCACACGCTGTACAATATACCGTTGGAACAAATGAATGATATTTTATATTGATGGCTTTTATAAATTCATTCGCTATGATCGCATATCCTTTTTGGTTGGGATGATACGCATCTAAACTAAAAAAACCACCGCTGATAAATGCTGCATTGAAGTCAACACCATTCCATTTAATTCCGGATGTTACCGAATTAAAAAAGCTATGCATATCCACCAACGCTAAATTATATTGTGCAGCTTTTTGAGCGATCACCGCATTGTACGAACTGATCGCATTATCAAGAGCAAATACTTCGGTACTATCCAATGCGTATCTGTTATTGATGACCTGCACCAACAATCCGTATTTATTGCATTTCATTGAATCGATAGGCACACCCAGTGTGATGTATTCTCCTTTGTGAAGCTGACGAAAACCGCCCACAGCAGCCGCATCATTGATTAGAAAGCCATTGCGACCTTCTTTAAAAAAGATCTGCGGCATTCCTGCTGCTGAATAAATATCATTCAATGAATCAGCTTGTGTCTGTTTTATATCTGCATTGTCCCAGGCTACTAAGGTATAGTAAGGGAAATTTCGGAAGTCGGGAATATTGGCGATTACTCCTTTTGCGCCATTGGCTGTTAATCCACCTAACAAGGTATCTAAGTAATTACTGAAAGTAGTTGAAGAAGGAATCGCTGCGCTTGTTCCACCGGAGCTGGCATAATTAAAAATATCTTCCATTCCCAACCATGCTGTTATGAAAGAAGCATCCTGATGTTTTGCATCTTCATACAGGGTGGATGTTCCCGGCAAACTAGCAAAGCGATTGTAATAAGGATTTTTATTTCCAGTAGTAGAAAATGCTGTTCCAAATGCAGGATTAAAATAATCTGCGGTATTTGCAAATGGCACCGACATATTCTGAACGGTGTTCCCTGCAACACCTGTTAAATAAGAGGTCGCTGCAGAAACAGTCATCGTGCTTTTATTTGGAAATAAAGAAGTAACTCCGGCACAATCTGTTTTATATCCTAAATGAGCAGGTGTAACAAACCAGCTTTCCCATACTTTAGGATTTAATCCTATACCGTTATTATCAGGCATCAAGGCTTGACCGAAAGCTGTTCCGCCTACGAGTTTAAATTGTTCGGCAAGCAAAGCAGGAATACAATATTGCTGACCTTTTAAATACAAGGCATCGTCCTGGTAGCCCGCCATAAAATCGCCACCGATAGCAATTGTTTTAGAAAAATTTGCCTCGCCTGCACTCGGCTCCGGAATATCCAATTTGGGCACGCAGGATGCAAGTAACAGACAACTAGAAATAAGAGAGCGAGTGAATATATTTTTCATTGATAAATCATTAAACCATTGCTATAAGATTCACTGCTTCCACACTTAAAATTTCGGGAACTGCTCTTTTGATTGACTCTTCAATCCCGGCTTTCATGGTCATCATGCTCATCGAACATGTTTTGCAAGCACCAAGTAATTCCACTCTTACAATATGTTCATCTGTAATTTCCACTAAGGAAACATTCCCTCCATCCGCCTGTAAATAAGGACGGATCTGATCTAACGCCTCTTCTACTCTTTTTGATAAATTGCTCATATAATGGATTTATAAAACTAGTTATTTGTTACTAATTCTTTTTTACTATTTACAATCGATACTTGTTGTGCTATTTTACTTGCCATTTCCATGAATGCAATGGCTTGCGGTGTATTTTCTTGCAACACAGCAGGGCGGCCTGCATCACCTGCTTCACATATACTTTGCACCAAAGGAATTTCTCCAAGCAAAGGCACATTTAATTTTTCTGCCAGTGTTTTTGCGCCATCCTTACCAAAGATATAATATTTATTGTTTGGCAATTCTGCCGGTGTGAAATACGCCATGTTCTCAACGATCCCTAAAACAGGAACATTGATCTGTGGAAGCTGAAACATGCCTACACCTTTTTGTGCATCTGCCAAGGCAACATTCTGAGGTGTACTCACAATCACAACTCCATTCAATGGAATAGCCCCCACCAGGGATAAATGGATATCACCTGTTCCCGGAGGAAGATCGATAATCATATAATCCAAGTCGCCCCAATCTGCATCCGAAAACATTTGTGTGAGCGCTTTTGCTGCCATAGGTCCGCGCCATACAATAGCTTGCGAGGTATCAGCAAAAAAACCGATCGACAATAATTTTACACCATAGCTTTCAACAGGAATAATTTTATTTACACCGTTGATCACTTTGATCATCGGCTTTTCGTGTACCACATCAAACATGATCGTTTGAGAGGGACCATAAATATCGGCATCTACCAAACCTACCGAAGCGCCTTGTTTTGCGAGTGCTGCAGCTAAGTTAGATGCGATGGTTGATTTACCTACTCCTCCTTTTCCGGAAGCGACAGCAATTATATTTTTTACTTTTGGTAATAAAGGACCTGAGTTTGTTTTTCCTGCTGTAACATTGGATGTCATTTTCACATTCACAACAGCTTCTTTATCTACAAAATGCAAAACAGCATTTACGCATGCTTTGTGAATCATCTCTTTCATCGGACATGCAGGTGTGGTAAGGACAACAGTAAAATCGACATGCTTACCATTCACTACCAGATCTTTGATCATGCCAAGCGTTACCAGATCCTTTTTCAGATCGGGATCATCTACATTTTTTAATGCTTCTAAAACTTGATTCGCTGTAATACTCATATACGTCTCCTCTACCTTAATTTTTGAATTTTTCGTAGGGTAAATATAAGTAAAAATGTAATTGAAAACAGAGAGAAAAAGCTAATAAAACAAGAGGATTTCTGTTGTGTTAAACTGTTTGATAAAAATAAGGAGAACTCACAATTAAATTAATTAGATCAAAATTAATTTTTTAAAAAAATGTATGCATTAAGCGAAGTTGCTATTACTAACCAAGCCATATAGGGCAAAGCCCAAAGGCCAAGCCTACTATTATTTTTGAATCCAAAGTAGGTGAACCATGCCACCAAAAGTGTTAACATTATTATGACAACTAAGCCACCCAATACAAAATGCCATTTGAAGAAAATGGGATTCCAAATAACATTTAAGACAAACTGAATTACAAATAATATATAAAAGGTGTTGACAGCCTTAGGATTTAATTTAGTTGATACATAATACATATAAAAAGAAAAACAAAGCATAATCGTAAACCAAGCTGCGCCAAAAACCCATCCTGGAGGTGTCCAAGGCGCTTTATGAAGAGATTGATACCAGCTATTATCCCCAGGATTTCCAATTAAAAAACCGCCAAGTCCTAAAGCAGCAAAATTAATCACTAAAAACACTAAAAATTTCATCGCTATTTTATTTTGAAATGAATATACTAAATTTTAATCAAAAATATTTTAGATGAACGCACCCTAGATTTAATTGGTGAAATATTCCTTTCTGCTTATCAATTAAATGGGAGTCGGTCAAGTCTTGTAACAACCACCACACTATTTCTATGTGTTAGATTATGGAAAGTTCCAGTGTTTCTCTGCAGCTGCTAAAAATTTGAATGTATAATTAAAAAACTAGTGGTTAAAAAACTACTCTTTACCTTGCGTAATCGTATCCGACAAATAATTTGTAGTTACTTCTGTCCATTTGATCAACAAATCTTTCTGTTCTGCGCTTAACTTAGCATACGAATGAATAAGCGTGTAAGAACTCAAAGGCATTTCACCTTCTTGTATTTGTTCTCTAATTTCTTTTAATTTTTTAAGCTTTCTTTTTAAAGAATAACTTTCAAATTGAGAAAAATTCAACTCTCTTTTCCCTTCAGTTATATGATTATTTAGCCACCAACCTAAAGGCTGAATATTGGTATACCAAGGATAATTGGTTTTATCGGAATGACAATCGAAACAAGATGTCTGCAATACTTTTCCAACTTCTAAAGAAGTAAAAATTGCATTTTCATTATCCAACTCCCCATTATTCCGAGCAGGACGAATGAATTGTATCACCACCAAAACAATTAATAAACCGTAGAGAATTTTCTTTTTCTTGCTCATCATATTATTTTTAAAACATTAATTCGTCGCCGCTTCTTCTTTTTTCTTCAGATCCAAACGAACGCGATAAGCGACCCCTATATTAAAGGTCGGGTAACTTTTAACAGCAGTAAACAAAGGATTCAAAGCAGTAACATCTTTTGTATTGTATGTATATTGCAAAGTACTCTTTCCAATCGAATAACCTACTTCACCAAAAACAAGAATCTTAGGTGCAACAAAACAATCGACAAATAATTTCACTTGCATCTCGTCATAACGCACATAATCTTTATTGTCTTTCGCACTTAAGCGGAATGAGCGGGTAAAGGATTTGAAATTCAAACCGGTATATAACTTATTTCTGATGAGGTTGAACTCCACTTTATAATTCGTGGGAAGTATGCCGTAAAAATTGATTCGGTCATTTACCCTCCAGTCGACTCCCACCAAGGGCACATAAAAATCACCAAATGCTTCACGGTTATAATACAATCCTGCTTTAATTTTCAAATCAGAATTCACTACATAATTTTCAATGAATATTCCACCCATCTGATAATCGTAGGGATTTATTTTATTTTTAAAATCGGATGCTACTTTAGGGATGACCAATGCTACTGTTTCCCATTTTTTGTTTTTAGAAACAAACTTCATCCCCAAAGGCATCGAGACACTTGACAAACGGGAAGAATAGGAAGAATCAGGTTTAATGGTGGCGTTTAACAATTCACTATTCAAACGGATCAACAAAGTGTTACCATTCTTAAATTGTTTCGGTAAGAATAAATTAAGAAAATAATCGTCTGTTTTATTTTTCCAATGACTGCTGTCTTTATAGCTGGATGAAAATGTCTGACAATTAAAGCTGAGGATATCAGCAAAAGGTTGCGCAACAATTTTTGCTGAAAATAAACTAATCAATGTAATTATCAGGAGTATATTTCTTTTCATCTAACAAATATAAACTTTCTATGAATAACTGAAAACATATTCGTTATGACGATTGTCATACATCTTAAATGGAGGGGATTGTTCAACAAAGAGCATCTAAAAAGAAAAACGATCCAAGATAAAATCCTGAATCGTTGTATGTTGGAGAAAAAAAACTATTTCGTTCTGAAGCCCTTGCCGGTGTCTTCTGCTTTATGAAACCTAATACCGATCATAAATTCATGCGTTCCAGTGCTGTATTTTTTTATGTTGGTAGTTGTAAAATCATAACTATAGGCGAATGTGATATTATCTTGCATTACATATCCGACCATTGCAGAAACTGCATCTAAGTAGCGAAATGCACCACCTAGCCAAAATTTATCTTTATAAATTCCTCGAACGCCTATATCAAATTGCAATGGAGCGGGATTTACAAATTTAATACAAGTGGAAGGTTCTATTTTAAAATTTTCTCCAACATTGAATTTATATCCAGCAGATGCATAATAGTGAGTGGCTAATCTGCTTAACACAGTTGTGGTATTATCAAAAAATTTCAAGCGGTTTTGAAGGATCTGAGGAACACTTGCACCTACATACCATTTATGATCTGTAGAATACACATAAATACCTGCTCCAAAATCAGGGATCAGTACCGATTGCAATCCGTTACTGATGACCATATCACCCGGATCATGCAAGGTTATTTTAGAGCCATCCAACATGAATTGTAATAAACCTGCAGAAATGCCCATGGACACTTTTACTTTTTCAGCCACTTGAATATGATAGGCATAAGAAAGATAGAAACCTGTTCTCCGCGTTGGTCCAACGATATCCGTAAATAAAGTTCCGCCCAATCCCATCTTTAAATTTTTTGTCGGAGCGTTCACACTTAGGATATATGTTCGAGGAGCATCAGTAATACCAATCCACTGATAACGGTTATTTGATTTACCTTCAACGTAATTGTTTGTGCCGCCAATAGCAGGATTCATTACATAATCGTTGACCATATAATTACTGTATTGCGGCAACTGCTGGGCCCTAACAGCAATTATGCTAATCGTAAAAATAAAGATGTAAATACTTTTTTTCATTCTTTTTATTATCTATCTCATTATGGTAATTGGACCTGTGTATGTATCTGGAAAAATTGGATCTTTCAGATTGATCACATAATAATAGGTGCCCACAGGCAACGGTTTATTTTTAAAGATTCCCTTCCAATGTTCTTTGTATCCGACTGATTGGAATAATAGTTCACCCCAACGGTTATACACCTCCACCACACAATCAGGAAATAATTCAATTCCATCAATAATCCATTCATCATTTGCACCATCACCATTCGGAGAAATTCCATCTGGGAAAACAATGGTTGGTCTAACATTTACGACCATTGAATCACTTGCTGTACAACCTTGCGCAGAAGTAACAGTTACCGTATAGGTTGCTGTTGCTATAGGAGAAGCGGTTGGATTAGAAACTGTTGAGTTATCGAGTGCACCTGGTGTTGGCATCCATTGGTAGGTTGCTCCAGGACTCGTAGTTGTTGGACTACCGCCAATAGGTGATGAAGTACCCACAATTAATATTATATCAGGTCCTGCACTTACCAAAGGCAGAGCATTGGATGTAACAACAACCGTATCATTATCGGAACATCCCGAGCCATTATCCACCGTTACATAATAACTGGTTAAACCAGTTGGAGGATTCACCGAAACAGAATCCGTATTGCCGACACTTGTATTACCAGGCATTTCAAACCACTGATAATTTACACCGTTCACACTTGAGGCCGCACTCAGTGTTAATGATTCTGATTGACAAAAGCTGGTATCATTGCCGGCAACGGCTATTACTATTGCATTTGCAGGTAATAGAATCGTATCAGCAATAGTACATGAATTAGAATCGGTAACTGTAATCGTATAGGATCCACTTAATATCGCAGCTAAATCTTCTATAGTAGCTGCCGAACCGCCACTCCATTGATACGCATATGGAAGTGTTCCACCACCAACGGTGACATCAATTGCTCCATCAGGAATTGTATTACAGCTTGCTGATGTTGACACAGTGCTGATGGTCAATGCTACAGGATTTGTTATGGTCACTGTTTGTGTTGCAGTACATCCTTTAAAATCGGTAATATTAACCGTATATGTTCCAGCACATAAGGAGCTAATTGTTGTTGAACCATCTCCGACAGGAGCGCCAGGCAACCAATCGATGGTATAAGGTGGTGTACCTCCAGCAATGGTTGCAGAAGCTGTTGCATTGCAATCACCGTAACAGGATAGTGCTGTGGAAGTAACTGCTACTGTCAAAATGTTAGGCTGTGTGATTGTAACAGATCCTACTTTTGTACAGCCATTCAAATCGGTAACTGTAACGGTATAGGTACCAGGACATAAACCGGAAATTGTTGCCGTGGTAGCTCCCGTACTCCAAGAAAAAGTATATCCTGGTGTTCCGCCTGATGGTGCTGATGTAGCGGTACCATTGCAAGCACCATTACACGTGACATTCGTAAAGCTTAAGCCGGCATTTATATCTGTTGGCTGAGTGATGGTCACACTCTGAACACTTGTGCATCCTTTAAAATCAGTAACCGTAACCGTATAAACTCCCGCACATAAACTCGAAATGGTTGGGGTGGATGCTCCTGTACTCCATGAATAAGTGTAAGGAGGGGTTCCGCCTGTTGGTGTAGATGTCGCTGAACCTATACAAGCTCCATAACAAGTGGTGATATTTGTTCCAACCGCATTTGCTAGTAAAAGAGGAGGTTGAGTAATTGTTATAGTAGCAGTTGCAGTACATCCTTTAAAATCGGTAATATTAACCGTATATGTTCCAGCACACAAGGAGCTAATTGTTGTTGAACCATCTCCGACAGGAGCGCCAGGCAACCAATCAATCGTATAAGGTGGTGTACCTCCAGCAATGGTTGCAGAAGCTGTTGCATTGCAATCACCGTAACAGGATAGTGCTGTGGATGTAACTGCTACTGTCAAAATGTTAGGCTGTGTGATTGTAACAGATCCTACTTTTGTACAGCCATTCAAATCGGTAACTGTAACGGTATAGGTACCAGGACATAAACCGGAAATTGTTGCCGTGGTAGCTCCCGTACTCCAAGAAAAAGTATATCCTGGTGTTCCGCCTGATGGTGCTGATGTAGCGGTACCATTGCAAGCACCATTACACGTGACATTCGTAAAGCTTAAGCCGGCATTTATATCTGTTGGCTGAGTGATGGTCACACTCTGAACACTTGTGCATCCTTTAAAATCAGTAACCGTAACCGTATAAACTCCCGCACATAAACTCGAAATGGTTGGGGTGGATGCTCCTGTACTCCATGAATAAATGTAAGGAGGGGTTCCGCCTGTTGGTGTAGATGTCGCTGAACCTATACAAGCTCCATAACAAGTGGTGATATTTGTTCCAACCGCATTTGCTAGTAAAAGAGGAGGTTGAGTAATTGTTATAGCTGAAATAGCAGTACATAAATGCGAGTCTGTAACAGTAACTGTATAAACACCCGGACACAATGAAGAAATTGAAGCTGTTGTTGCTGTATACCCTGCAGGACCAACCCAAGAATATGTATAGGTTGGAGTTCCGCCAGTAACTGAAACGGTAGCTGTTCCATTACAAGCACCAAAACAAGTGACATTCGTTCCGGATGCAGTAGCTACAAGCACTACAGGTTCCGTAATGATTTGGGTAACCGTTTGTGTACAACCCTTCGCATCTGTTACAATAATTGTTATTGAGCCAGCACATAATGATGAAACAGAATTTGTCGTTGAGGCTGTTGAAACAACTGTCCCATTCGACCAAGAGTAACTATAGGGTGGAGTACCACCCGAAACAGTTGCCGTGGCAGTTCCATCACACACCGATAAACAGGATGCATCGGTATGAGCAAGTGTTAACGTTAATACCGGAGGTTGCGTAATGACGGCATTGTATGTTGATGTGCAACCATGTGAATCTGTTGTGGTGCATGTATATGTGCCGGCACAAAGCATGGAAATGCTATCCGTTCCATCACCTACAGGACTTCCGAGAGTCCAATCATAAACATAAGGGGCGGTTCCGCCAGCTGCAGCAATAGATGCTGTGCCATCACAAAGTCCAAAACAACTAACATTTGTAACTGAACCTGGGGACACCAATAATAAAGGCTGACCAATAACAATGACAGCCGAACTATCTTTACAGCCTTTTGAATCAGTAACAGTAACTGTATAAGTTCCGGCACAAATATTAGTCGCTGTATCGTTGGTTCCTAGTCCACCTGACCAAGAAATAGTATAAGGAGATGTTCCACCTGTAACTTGCACACTAGACATAGCATTGCACAAACCAAAACAAGTTGGAATATTGGTAAAAGTTTCGTAATCAAACAATAGCGATGGCTCTCCAACAGAGATGGAACAGAAACGTACGATGCCTGTTACCACATCTGTTACTTTAATTGTATTTGTACTTGAACCAAGTCCTGTGATACAAAGGGTTCCATCACCAGCAGGTGTTGCTGCAAAATTCCAGTCGTATAAAAAGGTTCCTGAACCACCTGTTATCACAGCACAAGCAGAACCATCATTCAAACCATTACAAGTAACACTGTCTGCAGTTAAAGTAACAGTAAAAGCGCCAGGGAATACGCAGCTTGATGCTCTTGTTCCAAGCGACATTATTGTTGAAACAAAACCATATCTAAGATTTCCATCTTTAAAATTAGAAGTAGTGATAGAATCGGTAAAGATCAATGTGGAAGAATCTCCATCAAAAATTAAATTTGATGATGTACTGAAATCCCATGTATTTTTGATGGTGATCTCTGAATTAGAAAGAGAGAGGTTTCTAGTCAAATGAGAGTTACCGATGAAAGAGCCACAATTCACTTTCTTCCCGTCCGTATTTAATGAGCCCTGAAGTAAGCGGATGGATGTTGTATTATCCGTGGTAATATCATCCTGCAAAAGCCATGAACCTGTTCCATTAAAAATATAATCACCTACAATAAAATTGTGAGCTGTTGATATTGTATTCCCGGCTGAAGTAGCAGCAAATATCGTATTACCTTTAAAACCATTCCACAAAAGAGGAGAAAGTTTATACGAACCAAAAACAGTTAAAGACGTTGATGGAGAAGCGGAAAATACAGCATTGTCATCAATGGCGCTCCAATCAATAGAATGACAAACAGCATTGGCAGTGACCATGACAGTTTGTTTATTTGCTGAAAATGAGTTTTGATTAAAAATCACATCGTCATCGGAAGTTGGAATCATTGCACCTCCAGCACCACCATTACTTTCCGACCAATGACTTGCGCTGTTCCAATTACCTGTACCTCCTACCCAATAACGGTTTGATGCCGGTAAAAAAACTACCTGAACTAAACAAATGACTATTAGTAAATACTTTTTCAAATTATGATATATTTATTAAATCCAATAAATAAACGATTACCCTACAAATATGCTAAAAATAGTTCAAATATAAAAATCGGTTGAAAGCGATTTTAAACAAGAACTTGTTAACAATCTAACAGATGCACACCTTATACAAAAAGTTGCTTTGGGGTCTTAAAATAAAAGCTTTGAAAAACCATAAATAATGTAAACTTTTGTGAAGTGTTTCTCCAGGCAAAAAAAATCAATTGAATTAAAATTTTTCTACTCGATGTAACTTATAGCACTTCAGAAGCGTCACACAGTAAAAGTAAAAAAGAAAACTAAAAAATATGAATACCATAAAAACTAAAATTTTGGGGTTATCTGTATTAAGTGCAGTAACCATTATGCAAGCTGAAGCGCAACAAATAAGAACGGTTGGCGACTTTTCGGGAATTAAAGCAACAGATGCTTTTAATGTTTTAATTTCTCAAAGCGAGGCGAATACAATTAAAGTAAATGCTCCTGCGAATTTTCAATCACAAGTAATAGCAGAAGTAAAAGATGGAATTCTTTCTATTTTTGCTGAGGGGAATATCAAAACTGACAATCCTATCGACATCATCATAGGCGTAAAATCGTTAACAAGCCTAGATGTTTCTGGTTCTGCAGATGTAAAAAGTGAAAATCAATTGACATGCGATCAGCTTACGATAACTTCGAATGGAGCTGGTGATGTTCAATTAGAACTAACAGCAAATGAAATAAAAGCGGATGTGAGCGGAGCCGGAGACATTACACTCAAAGGTTCGACAGCACTTCTTTACGCAAGCATATCAGGGGCCGGCGATCTCAAAGCTACCAACCTCGAAGCAACAAAAATTAAAGCAATAGTTTCGGGTGCGGGCGATGCCAAAGTGAACGCAACTCAAAGTTTAGATGCCGATGTTTCAGGGGCTGGTTCTATTATATATAAAGGA
>Ga0209596_1000309_pt1 | contig 45798 bp, 46 predicted proteins | sample M_130807_MF_Meta_FD_187314 | JGI IMG/M metagenome (GOLD analysis project Ga0209596, IMG submission 187314) | Freshwater microbial communities from Lake Montjoie, Canada to study carbon cycling - M_130807_MF_MetaG (SPAdes) (version 2) | ecosystem: Environmental > Aquatic > Freshwater > Lake...
TCAATAAAAAAGACCAGCCGGAAATTTTTAGCATCATCGAAAAAAAATATCATGGTGATTTTTCAAAGTATGCTCAAGAAATATACGCCAAATCAATCTTCGTTTCAGAAGATAAAATGAATAAGTTATTTGAAAATTTTGAAAAAAATTATAAAAAGGTCAGCAATGACCCAATTTTTAAATTGATGCAAAGTTGTTATTCTAAATTTCTGAAAGATATAAAACCACAATACACGGCCTTAGATGTTGATGTGACAAAGTTAAATCGTATTTATATGAAAGCGATGCGTGAGCTAATCACAGATAAGAAATATTATCCGGACGCAAATAGTACTTTACGTGTTGCTTATGGAAAAGTAAATGGCTATTTTCCTCGTGATGGTGTTTTTTATAATTACTTCACAACATTGGAAGGGTTGATTGAAAAAGAAAATCCCTTGGTGGATGAATTTATGGTATCCCCCAAATTGAAGGAATTGTATCTGAAAAAAGATTACGGTAAGTATGCGGATAAAAATGGAGAATTAAGAGTTGCATTTTGTGCAAGTAATCATACTACAGGTGGAAACTCGGGAAGTCCTGTTTTAAATGGTGAAGGACAGTTAATCGGAACGAATTTCGACAGGGATTGGGAAGGAACCATGAGCGATATTATGTATGATCCTAATCAAGTTAGGAACATTGTTTTAGATGTTCGTTATACATTGTTTGTTATTGATAAATATGCTGGAGCAGGATATTTATTAAATGAAATGCAAATTGCAAACTAAGGGAAAAAGAAATGCAGGTTGAGATAATTACAATAGGAGATGAAATTTTAATAGGACAAATTGTGGATACTAATTCTGCATTTATTGGTCAGCTATTGAATTTAAATGGGATGAGTGTGAAGCAGATTTCATCTGTTTCGGATGATCGGGAACATATTTTAAAAGCGCTAGACGAAGCAAAAAATCGTGCTGATATTATCTTAATAACAGGTGGTCTTGGTCCTACAAAAGACGATATCACTAAAAAGACTTTGTGTGAATATTTTAAAACTACAATGCGTTTCGATGAAGGAGCATATCAAGATGTTGTCAATATTTTTGCAACATTCGGAAAAGAGGTTACTCCTTTAAACAGGCTTCAGGCGGAAGTACCATCCAATTGTGAGGTGGTGCATAATTACAATGGCACAGCTCCATGTATGTGGTTTGATGTGGATGGCAAAATATTTGTTTCTATGCCGGGAGTTCCATACGAAATGAGGGCACTGATGAAAGATCAGATCATCCCAAAATTAAAACAGCGTTTTAATTTCCCTTCCATATATCATAAAACGGTTTTAACACAAGGGATTGGTGAGTCCACTTTATCTGAACTAATTTCTGATTGGGAAGATAGTTTAGGAGCTGTAAATATTAAACTCGCTTATTTGCCCTCACCAGGTATGGTTCGTTTGCGTCTGAGTACCAAAGGCGAAGATGAAGCAAATTTAAAGGTTATTGTGGATAAGAAAATTGAAGAATTGAAATTGCTCATCTCGGAGTATATTTATGGATATGAAATTTTTGGGGAAGAAAAAGAAACGTTGGAGGAGATTGTTGGTAAATTATTAAGAACCAAAAATAAAACGATTTCTACGGCAGAAAGTTGCACCGGTGGTTACATATCTCATCTTTTAACGAGAGTAGCTGGAAGTTCCGATTATTATATTGGTTCAGTAATCTCGTATGCATACGAAATAAAAGAAACAGAATTAGGTGTGCCTCATGATATTATTTTAAATCATGGAGCGGTGAGTCAACCTGTTGTTGAACAAATGGCAATTGCTATCCGGAAAAAATATAATACAGATTATTCTATTTCAGCTTCAGGAATTGCTGGTCCAGGCGGAGGTACAGAAGATAAGCCGGTTGGTACTGTTTGGGTTGCAATTGCTACTCCTGAAAAAGTTATTTCTGAAAAATTCTTGTTCGGAAATAATCGTGAACGGAACATACAAAAAACAGCAAATGCTGCACTGAATATGTTGAGAAAAGAATTGGAATAAGTACTCTTTTATTATTGCCCAGATTTTTATTTTTATGTCATTACATGCTCAACCAACTAAATTAATATATCCCATCAGAGAGTTGGAGCAAGAGAATGTTTCTCTTTCAATAGACCATGCAAATATCAGCTCAGAATCTCTAATAGCAGAGGGTTCGACAGTTTCTTTCCCCCTTCCTCACAAACCTATACCATCAGAAAATCATGATACGAAAGAATCGCAACATACAACTTCTGAAATAAATAAAGGTTGTTTGTTATTAGTTGAAGATAATTTGCTCAATCAGCGTTTGACAAAGTTGATAATGGAGAAAGCAGGATTTAACGTGATTACTGCAAATAACGGACAAGAGGCTGTGGATTTATATCGATCAAAATATGAAATAAAATTAATTGTAATGGATGTACACATGCCTGTTCTTGATGGCTTGTCGGCAACACAAATAATCCGAAATGACGAAGCGGATAAAAAATTAAATCGAATACCTATCATCGCATTAACGGCAAATGCCATAATAGGTGATAAAGAAAAATGTTTGGAGGCTGGTTGTGATAACTATTTTTCTAAACCCATAATGATTGATGTTTTGATGAATACCCTAAAAAAATATATATTAAACTAGAAATAAAAAAAGCCCTTCATTTCGAAAAAAAGCTTAATTACATCTGTTTCTTAATAAAACGAATTTTGAATGTTCTTTTTAGTATTTAATGTTAAATTAAAAATAGCTGAATAGCAGAAATGAATGAGTCCTTGATACAGGAATTGGCAGAAGATTAATCTAAGGAATTGGTAGTCACCCAATATTTATAAGCGACTATACCTATTTCCCATTTTTTTAGACTTTTCAGATCCTTTTTGTAATATTTGGGCAGAATGGCTTTGTTTATTCGGGCTAAAAGCTTAAAAATCGACTTTTTCATCCAGCAAATATAACCCGAATTTTATTTCAGATATACTCTTTGGAAGAGGAATAAATGAAATTTTCATAAAAATTATTGTAGTTTTAATACAAATACCTATATTTGCATCCCGATTTGAAAATTTGATCGGTATAAAAAATAAAAATAATTCAAAATGAAAGCAGGAATTCACCCGGAAAACTACCGTTTAGTAGTATTTAAAGATTTGAGTATTGATTACTCTTTTTTAACAAAATCATGTGTTGAAAGCAAAGAAACAGTAAAATGGGAAGATGGAAATGAGTATCCTATTATAAAATTGGAGATTTCACATATGTCTCATCCTTTTTATACTGGCAAGGTTAAATTGGTGGATACAGCAGGTCGTGTTGATAAATTCCGCACGCGTTACGCTAAAAAAGGCGATACTGCTAAAACGGAAGAGAAATAGTATTTTTCTATAAAATTACTGAGATCCCTTGTCATGAAAATGATGAGGGATTTTTTTTTAATTCGAATAGAAAGGAATATGCAATGGTCTTTGATTTAGCGTATAGGATACACAAAGTAATAGTGTATTATTTAAAAAGATGGAATAAAAATTTGACTGAAAACGCAATTCAAAAGACAGTACGTTTTCTTTCAATTTATAGTCTGCTCCAATATTTATAATTGTTCCGAAATTAGGCCGTAATGAATTTTTGATCTCATTGTCGGTGTATTCTGTATAAGTGTAGGAAGAGAAACTTGAATTAGAAACTGTCATTATTCCTTTGTTGGTTCTATAGAAGGGGGTATTAATAAATGGTCCGAAGGAAGTGTAAAACAAATGCTTTTTCCCAATTGAGATCCTAGGTAGAATTGCTAGTTGAAAACTGTGGGAAATTGTTTTGTAATCCGAGCTGTAATTTGTTTGGCTTCCTAAGCCACAATCACACCAATTGTATTTAACATAAAATTGTGAGACCAAATAATTCAGTTCGACAGTAAAGGCCGTATTCTTTTTAGCTGTAGAAGATAATTTTGCACCTATTTGAAAGGAGGTACCATCAAAATCTCTTAATTGATAAGAAGCATCGCTGCCCTCATTTTTATTGAGAAATTTTAACACCTTAAATTTAGAGGCTCCTCCGGCCATCCTCAATGTCAAAAGCATTGTTCTGACACTATCGTTATTTTGAATATCACTTTGTGCTTTTGAGAACAAAGAAAAGACAAGTCCTATCAGCAAAAACGCTTTTTTCATACAAAGAGGAATTTACCCAAAACTAGACAGAAAAGGACAGAAAAACAAATAATGATTTTTTCTTCACAAGTGTTTGTATTCAGCTAGAAAAAACATACTTTTGGAGGCAATTAAAAATAAAATCTCATTCAAATGAATATACACGAATATCAGGGTAAAGCCGTATTAAAAGGATTTGGTGTTGCAATACAAGAGGGTATTGTTGCAGATACTCCGGAGCAAGCTGTTGAAGCTGCAAAAGAATTACAAAAAACAACTGGAACAGGTTGGTGGGTTGTGAAATCTCAGATACATGCAGGTGGACGTGGAAAAGGTAAAATTGCCGGTACAGAGCAACGTGGTGTTGCATTAGCAAAATCATTGGATGATGTAAAAACAATCTCTAAAAATATCCTTGGAAATAACCTGATCACAGCACAAACCAGTGCTACAGGTAAAAAGGTAAGTAAAGTATTGATTGCTCAGGATGTATATTATCCGGGTGAAACACCTACGAAAGAATTTTATGTAAGTGTTTTGCTAGACCGAGCGAAAGGCCGCAATGCAATCATGTATTCTACCGAAGGCGGAATGGACATTGAAACCGTTGCACACGATACGCCACATTTAATATTCAAAGAAGAAATAGATCATAAAGTTGGATTGCGTGATTTTCAATGCCGTAAGATTGCTTTTAATCTTGGATTAAGTGGAGAAGCATTTAAAGGAATGACAAAATTCGTTGCGTCACTTTACAAAGCATTTGAAGCGACTGACTCTTCAATGTTTGAGATCAATCCAGTTTTAAAAACATCCGACAACAAGATCATTGCAGTCGATTCAAAAGTTTCTTTGGATGGAAATTCACTTTTCCGTCATCCTGATCTTGCTGCTTTACGTGATGTAACAGAAGAAGATCCTACAGAAGTAGAGGCAGGTGAACATAACCTGAACTATGTGAAGTTGGATGGTAACGTAGGTTGTATGGTAAATGGTGCTGGATTAGCAATGGCTACTATGGATATCATCAAATTATCTGGTGGAGATCCAGCTAACTTCCTTGATGTTGGAGGTACTGCAAATGCTGCTCGTGTTGAACAAGCATTCCGTATCATCTTAAAAGATCCTAAAGTAAAAGCGATTCTTGTAAATATTTTTGGTGGTATCGTTCGTTGCGATAGAGTTGCACAAGGAATTGTGGAAGCATATCAAAATATGGGAACAATCAATGTTCCTATCATTATTCGTTTACAAGGAACAAATGCTGTAGAAGCGAAAAAGATCATTGATGAGTCTGGCTTAAAAGTATTCTCTGCAATTACATTGCAAGAGGCTGCCGACTTGGTTAAGAAAGTTGTTGGATAATCAATAGATTCGTTTGAAAAAATAAAAAGCGTACCGCAAATCGTGGTACGTTTTTTTTATTAGTTGCTCATTACTTTTGGCTTGTATTTTTAGAATATAAAGATGACAAGAAATCTAAGAGATTTTTTTGCCAATATGACTATCTGTTTATACGCTAAAAATGAATATCAGTGCGTAGATGATCTTTGATCTAAAAATTTAATAATTCTTCATACAACTCTCTGACAGGCAATCCCATTACATTAAAATACGAACCTTCAATTTTGTCGACAGCTATGTAACCAATCCATTCTTGCGCACCATAGGCCCCTGCTTTATCATATGGGTTGAAGTTGTTAATGTAGAATTCAATTTCTTGTTGGGATAATGTTTTGAAATAAACGTTGGTTAGCGCATAAAATGATTTTGTTTTGTGTTTTGCTTTCAAGCAAACGCCAGTATATACTTCATGCATTTTTCCGGAAAGCATTTTAAGCATGCGCACAGCATCTTCATAGTTTTCAGGTTTATTCAGTACTTGTCCTTCAACCCAAACGATCGTATCAGCAGTAATAACGATGGTGTTGTCATTTAATTCTTCATCAAAGGCATTCGCTTTCTTCTCACATAAATAAAGTGGGATCTCTTGCGCTTTTAGATCTGAAGGAAAACTTTCTTCTACTTCTTTGGTGCGTACCTCGAATTCAAGTCCTAGTTCTTTCAGCAGGTATTGTCTTCTAGGTGATTTAGAAGCAAGTATCAACTGGTATTTTTTTAGTTCTTCAAAATGCATGTAAGATGTCGTGTAAGATAGGGTAGGCAAATAGAAGTAAATAACAAATGCCCATCAGCATGATGAACTTAGACAAATTACCGGCAAAATGAAATTGCTTTTTTTCTTTAGCGGTGAATATTCGGAAGATCAAAAATAATAGCGGCAATTGCAATGCAACACTAAAATAAATGAATGAATTCATATCATCAATTTTTAAAAACTGCTGTTGAATGAATCCAAGGCATATCATTGTAGCCAGCGCAATAAAAATGGCAATGTATTTTGATGTTTTTATTCCAAGCACAATAGGTAGTGTTTGACAGCCGTATTCTTTATCTCCATCTACATCTTCAATGTCTTTAATTATTTCGCGCAAAAGTGTGAGAATGAAAGCGAAAAATGAAAGTGCAATTACATATTCCCAAACAGATCTGAAACTTAAATGCTCCTCTATCGGGATGTATTTCCTGTATATCGGAAGAAGATCATAAATCACTGCAATCAGAGGAACAAGAGCTGTGAAAAGTGCGATTACAAAGTTTCCGATAAAAAACTGACGTTTAAAAGTGGTGGAATAGAACCATAAACCGCCTGCACAAATAAAATGAATCAACGCCAATCTCAAAGAGCCGATCGAATAGGAAACGTAGAGTGCTATGACTATTGCAATAAAATTAATAACAGTGTGTGCTCCAATGGCTACCCTTCTTTTTATTCCTTTTCCGATAACCAAACGCTGCGGTTTGTTTACCTTGTCAATATTAATATCAAAATAGTCATTGATAATATATCCTGCAGCAGCAATCATTACAGTAGAGAGTACCAAAAGAAAAAAGTTTATCTCACTAACTTGAAGTTCGTAATAAGTGCTGTTAAGTTTAATGATCGGATATACAATGCACCAGCGCACCACATATTGCGTAAAGGCAATAATAAGCAGGTTTTGAATTCGAATTATTTTTAAAAAAGACAACATAATTAGAACTTAATGCATCAACTTTTAACTATTCTCAAAATAACATTTACTTTTTACCAAACAAATCCGTCTCTGTCAAACCAGTTCCCATGAACCCTCATTACCTGTTCAATAACATCTCTTACAGCACCTTTGCCGCCTTTTTTATTAGATACGTAAATCGAAATGTCTTTTATTTCCTGAGCTGAATCGTTCGGGCAAGTGGGTACACCGATGCGCTGCATCACTTCGTAGTCGGGAATGTCATCTCCCATATAAAGAATTTCATTCGGGTCAAGATCATAGGTTGCAACAAATTCATTGTAAGTATCGATCTTTGTATGACTTCCGAGGTAGATATCTGTTATCCCTAATCCATTCAAACGCTTTCTTACCATCTCTGATTTTCCACCGGAAATGATTGCAATCTTGTACCCTTTTTTGACAGCCAATTGTAGGGCATATCCGTCCTTAATATTCATTACTCTTACCTGTTCTCCATCTGCCGTCAATGTAATGGAGCCATCGGTTAAAACGCCATCTACATCAAAAATAAAAGTTTTAATATTGTTAAGTTTGGTCTTGAAATTTTCCATTGATGCTAATTTACAACTTATTCTTTTTACTTGAATCGATGATACTTTTACTGACTAGTTCGTATATTTTTTTTTGATCTTTATTGCTCGAAAGCATTTTCAAATGAGCTTTCATTGTTTTTTTGTCACCACGTATAGATGGTCCTGTTTGAGATTTTGATGGTGAATGCTCTTTAATCTTCGCAGCTGTTTCTTCAATAAGTGGTTTTAAAAGCTCTAAAGACAATTTATTTTTTATTAAGATACTTTCAGCCAGCGTATACATATGATTGCTGAAGTTGCATGCAAATACTGCTGCCAGATGAATGGTTTTTCTTTGCTCTGAATTAATATGCTGAACGTTGGTGCAAAAGCTTTTGGCAAAATATGTTAATGTAGTGGAAGTTGATTTGTTGTTTGCTTCGATGCATATCGGAATGTTTTTAAAATTCAAATTCCGTTCTTTTGAAAATGTTTGCAGCGGATAAAATACACCATAGTTCTTAGAAACATTTTTCAATAGATTCATTGGGATGCTTCCAGATGTATGCACGACTATTTTGTCTTTCAGATTAATTTTTTTTGCAACCTGTTCGATGGCATCATCTTTAACTGCGATGATATAAATGATAGCAGTTGGATCCAATTGTTTTAGATCAGAAATGGCTTTAGCGTTAATTTTTCTTGCTAATAACTCAGCCGATTTTATAGTTCTGCTGAATACTTGGGAAATAAGATAGCCTTCTTTAAAAAGTGCTATTCCCAGATTTGTTGCAACATTTCCAGCACCAATGATTACGATATTTTGTTTTGCGACACTCAATTTATTTCTGTGTTTTACATTGTGTTTTGTTGGCGTATAAAAACACCCGGAGAATAAAATCTATTTCGATTTTTTTATTCTTTCCCAGATAGCAAGTAAAGTTCCCAATGCCATAATGATGCAACCCATCCATAGAATATTGATGTATGGGAAGACCATTGCTTGCATCACAATAAAGTCGCGTACGTTTGATTTCTTTTCTTGCAAGGAGATTTGAATAGTTCCTTTTGTAGGGTCTATTTGCCAGAACATGAATTGTAAACCCAGTTCGTCGATCTTGGAAGAAATAGGTTGAACGGCACTGTTATGAATAACGTATACCGGAGTGGCTTCGTATTTTTTTGTGATGTCTAACACTCTGATGTACGCCTTCACTGCAATATCTTTTTCGTCTAGATGATAGGGTGTTTTATCAAAATTGGTTGATAGCGAATCATAAATGATAATTGCATTGGAAGAAAAAATAGTATCACCTTTTTTCAATGTGTAATTTTTTGCAGCTGTATATTCATCATCTGTTGCTTCTTTTTTCTGATTAATACTTTCAAGGTCGGCATAAGTTACATGCGTGTATACATCATAGGTAAGGAAGTGTCTTGTATCCGGCTCCGCTATATTTCCCATCTTAGGATTTGTTTGGACCAACGGTGATAAAGTAAATTCCTTTGTTAAAGCTCCTGTTTTACCTTTTGTAAAATAATCAACATCATAATAAACATTGATTCCTTCCTGACGTTTTCCTTTGTAGGTCACTAAATAGTTCCCCATCGGTAACGTATCGCCTTGCGTCAAAAGTATGTTGTCATTGTTTGAAAAATCTTTCCCTAAACTTTCAATACTTTTACCTGAAGTGTTTTGAGAGATGATGTCTTTTTTAGATGTAGAAATTAACGCACCTAACAAAACTAATCCAAAGCCAATATGTGCAATAGATGCTCCCGATTTTTTTACTTTTCCTTTCATCACTCTGATCATGTAGTCGGCATTCGCAACTGCAGCAAAGATGGAAGAGAATAGAAGTAATGAGTAATAGTTATTGTTAAATTGTAAGATGTAGATCATGAAAAAAGTCAATGCAAAAGAAATGAACAATGACAGACTCATCTTTTTTCCGAAGGCTTTTATGTCTGTATCTTTGTATTTAAAATATTGACCCACACCAATTAACAATGTGGTAATAAATGCGAATGGTAGCTGCCAATTATTATAGAAGCTGATAAGATCTTTCGCTGGTGCTTTGTTCAAGCTAAATAATTTATTCCATACCGGCATGGATGTATAAAACATGATCTGAAAGGAGGAGACTAGCAGAACAATTGCGCCCACAAACATCCAGAACTCGCGTGACCAGATGCCTTCTTCTTCTGTTTGTTTTGGAAAATACTTCCAGTTTTTCGCCATTAAAAATAGACCAAGCAATAAAAAGAAAAACAAATAGATCAATAGTTGTCCGGACATTCCCAGATCGGTAAAGGCATGTACAGATGTTTCTCCTAAAATACCACTTCGGGTAAGGAAAGTAGAATAGAGAATCAAAATAAAAGTAAGGATTGCTAAAAAGAAGGCCGTTATTAACGATTGACCTTTTTGTTTGTTGATCAGCAATAAATGTGCTGTTCCAACTAAAGTCAGCCAAGGTACCAAAGATGCATTTTCAACAGGATCCCAAGCCCAGAATCCCCCAAAGCTCAATGCTTCATAAGCCCATGCGCCACCCATTAAAACACCAACACCCAAAACTACTACACCTAAGAAGGTCCAGGGAAGCGCAGGTTTTATCCATTCATTGAATTGTTTTTTCCACAAACCAGCAATAGCATATGCAAAAGGAACAACGGTCAAAGCAAAGCCAAGAAAAAGAGTAGGAGGGTGGATGGTCATCCAATAATTTTGCAATAATGGATTTAGTCCACGACCATCCAATTTTTCCAAATAATGTGGATCACTGAATAAAGGAATTTTACTAAAGTCCGGATGCTCACGTAATAAAACAGTAAAAGGATTGCTTCCTATTCGGTGTTCAAAAACAAAGATGCCCAATAACATGGAAGCTAAAAATGCCTGAACCAAGGAAATGATTGTCATAACAGGCGCTTCCCAATTTTTTGCGGAGCGTTGTAATATAATTCCAATTACGACATGCCAAAAGGTCCAGAGTAAAAAGCTACCTTCTTGTCCTTCCCAAAAGCAAGAGAGTATGTAGCGAATAGGCATTTCTTTATTACTGTGGTGCCAAACATATTCATATTCAAAATAGTGATTCATCAACATGATGAAAAGACTTACAACAATTCCTATGACAGATAATCCGTGAAAACGAAAAGAAACACGTGCAATTCGTTTCCAGGAGGAAGCACTTTCTTTTTCCTGTGCCGAGAAGAAATAACTGATACTTGCTAAAAGAGCAAAAACAAAGGAAAGGATGACAAATACATTTCCAACTTTGCCGACCCATAAATGCTCACCTATGTATTCCATGTTCTATTGTGAATCTATTTTGATTTACTAATTACTAGCTGTTGGTTTTCCATCGTTGTATTTGGATGGACATTTCATCAAGATATCTGAAGCCTGAAACTTATTTTCGGTCATTTTACCAATCAGAACTATTTGTTCGGAACGTTCAAAGTCTTGTGGTTTGTTTTTATGTAATACTACTTTGCATTGAGTTCCCTTGTTATCGACCATATAAAATGAAAACAAATTTGCATCAACTTTTGGTTCGTATACAGATGTGCTGTCTTTGTTTAATTTTCCAACAACATGAAACTCGCTATCCGGTTCTTTTGCTGCTTCCGAAAAACTAGCATAGGTACTTGTGTTGTTTAATGTGGTAAATATGGCTCCAATTGCAACTGCAATAATAATGATGCCTAGTATGTGAATTTTTTTCATGGTGATGTTTTGCAATTATGCGATACTGCGCAAAAGTATTTTCTTTCTATTTATTTTGAACTTCTTTTTCGAGCTTACTTATTTTTCTGTCTAGCAATATTAAGTACGTTACTATTCCTATAAAAATAATAGCAACCACTGCTACAACAACATAAATTTTACCTGATTGATATAATCCTGTTGCCATTTCTACGGGCGCTTGTGTTGCTGATTGCATAGCTTGTGCAAACATGCTTCCGGAGCAGAAAGCAAGAACAAGAAGTATTAAAAATCTTTTAAGTGTGCTCATTTTTTTAATCGTTTAAATAAATTTTACGTTTTACTTTTTCCAGTCGGACACGGAGTGTAAACATCCAGACAACAAACAATATCCACCCTGTTACCGCAGGATAAAAGACCATACGCATATTGCTGTCTAGGTCATATTTGTTGAAACCTGGGTTTCCGCCATTGCCTGGATGTAACGAGTCGTTCATACGAGGAATGATCATCAGAAAAACAACTAACATCACATAAGCAAAAATATTGTATACGGCAGAAATACGAGCTCGTTTTTGTTCTTCATCAATGGAACCTCTTAAAACAAAATAGGCTAAATAGATCAGCATCGTAATGGCAGCTCCGTTTAATTTAGTATCGGCTACCCACCAAGCACCCCAAGTATAACGCGCCCAGATGGACCCTGTGATCAAGCCTAAAGCACCCACAAGCATTCCTGTATGTGCAGCTTGAGAAGCAACTAGATCACTTTCAATGTTAGATTTACTCAGGTATTTTATGCTGTTCCATAAGGACACAAATAATATCGTCATCATTGAAAACCACATCGGAACATGAAAATAAAGATTGCGGATGCTCTCGTGAAGAATTGGTTGAGCAGGAACTTTTAAAAGAAATCCTGCAATGATGGTGTATAGCACAAATACAACTGCAATTATTTTCCACCAATTTTTTTTCATTTTAATATGCAAATATTTTTAGTACAATTCCCAATTTAATAAAGCTATGGGGAGGATTTTGAACACCTCTATTAATCGCGCCAAAGGTAACGAAATAATAAATAGGATAATGCGATAATTATGACATTTAAAAACACAAGTACCATTAAAAAATTCATATCCCAATGTTCTAATCCATCGATGGCATTTTTTGATAGTTTAATGAGTACGATCAGCAAAGGAATAAGAATAGGGAAACTTAAAATAGCCATCAATGTAAAGTTGTTGCTTGCTTTTGATGCAATAGCCGAAACCATAGTCAATAAGGAAGAAAACCCAAAACTGCCTAATAGCAAGGTGAGCATGAATAAGGGCATATCTTGAACAATGTTACCGATAAATAAACTATATACAGCCAGGCAAAGTGCTGCTAAAACAGTTAATAATAATGAGTTGTATATGATCTTGGATAGAATCACTGCTTGCGGACTCGTTAAAGTATATAAATAGAGTAGACGACCTTTTGTTTCACTAATAAAACTTTTTGCAATGGCATTGACAGATGCAAATAGAAAGATGATCCAGAAAAGCGCATTCCAAGTTGCTGGAGTAACAATTTTTTTGAAAGAGAGGTAACTTACAAAAACAGTTGAAACTACATATAATAAAATGCCGCCAAGTGCGTATTTATTGCGCATTTCTAGCCTTAGTTCTTTTGCGATTAGGTATTTTATTTGTTTCCCAATCATTCGTTAAGGTATTTCAATTAGATCATTCATTGCCGGAATTGTGATGTTTCTGAAACCTGCATCGATCAGCTTTTCCTTCCAGTTTAGTTGTGTTTCATATTCACCATGAACCAAAAAAACTTGTTTGATACGTGTTTTATCCTGACACTCAAAATAATGAAGCATTTCTTTGTAATCGCCATGCGCACTGTATGAATCCATAATTACAATTTCCGCTTTCACGTGATAGAGCTCACCAAATATCTTCACTTCTTTTTGTCCGGCTCTTAGCTTACCACCAATAGAATTAGGCTCTGCATAACCAACCATCAAGATGGTGTTATTCGGATCTTCGATATTGTTTTTTACATGATGTTTGATCCTGCCGGCATCCAGCATTCCTGAAGCTGAAATAATAATACATGGTTCTTTTTGATCATTCAGATGTTTTGATTCTTCTACATCTTGCACATAGATCAAATTGTCAAATCCGAACGGATTCGAATCTGTTTTCATATAGTTGATGATGTCTTCATTAAAACATTCTGGATGATTGCGCATGATTCCGGTTGCATTGACAGATAAAGGACTATCAACATATACATTGATCTTCGGAAGCATTTTTTTATTCGACATTTTATCTAATGCAAAAACAAGTTCTTGTGTTCGCCCAAGACTGAATGCCGGGATAATTAGTTTTCCTTTTTTGGTGATACATGTATTGAAAACAACATCAAAAAGTTGTTGCTCGCTGTAGGTAATGTCACTGTGAAGTCTGTCGCCATAGGTAGATTCTGCGATCAGGTAGTCTGCTTGAGGAAAGGGTTGAGGATCTTTTAAGATAGAGCCATTGTATCGACCTATGTCACCTGTAAAACAGATCTTTTTTGTTTGTCCGCCTTCTGTCAATTCTAGATTAACGGCGGCGCTTCCTAAAATATGGCCCGAATCGGTGAATTTCACCTTGAGGTCTTTATACACTTCATAGGCTTGTCCGTATGGAATACTTACAAATAGGGGAATGCATTTTTCGACATCTTTAACACTGTATAATGGTTTTAGAGGCTCTTCGCCTCGTTTCATTCTTCTTTTATTTAAAAAACGGATATCGTTTTCCTGAATGTGAGCACTATCGGTTAGCATTATGCGACAAAGATCCAGTGTAGCAGCGGTACAAATGATAGGTCCTCTGAACCCTTGTTTTACCAGATTGGGGATATTGCCTGAATGATCAATGTGTGCATGAGAAAGGATAAGAAAATCAATACTTGCAGGATCAAAATTAAAATTACGGTTTAAGCCATCCGTTTCTGTGCCATGTCCTTGAAAAAAACCGCAATCCAGTAATATTTTTTTACCATCTGTTGTTGTGATCAAATGTTTACTACCAGTGACAGTTCGGGCTGCTCCTAAAAATTGAATCTTCATATATCAGTCAAATTTTCAACAAAGATACAATCAAATAAACACGGTATTCATATTATTTTCATTTCGAACAAATTCCTGTTCTGTTTGTTTTTTGTACATTTGATAACCTAAAATAAATTAAACGCCATGAAACTAAAATTCTCTTTTCTGATTCTTGTTGTAGTTGGATTAACAGCCTTTACTGTTAAACAAAGCAGCACATCATTCTATGACCTGAAAACCAAAACAATTGACGGCAAAGCTTTTAACATGGCTGACCTGAAAGGTAAAAAAGTTTTGCTAGTAAATACAGCTTCCAAATGCGGTTATACACCTCAATATGAAGATCTGCAAAAATTATACAACGATTATAAGGATAAGAATTTTGTAATTATAGGCTTCCCCGCAAACAATTTTATGCACCAGGAACCGGGAACAAACGATGAAATAAAAGAGTTTTGCTCTAAAAATTATGGTGTTACTTTTCAAATGATGCAAAAAATATCCGTGAAAGGCGATGATATGGATCCTATCTATAAATGGCTTACACAAAAGGCTTTGAATGGTAAAATGGATTCTTCAGTAAAATGGAATTTTCAGAAATACATGATTGATGAAAAAGGAAATTTAGTAGATGTAGTTTATTCGAACGATAAACCAAATTGTGATAAAATTGTAAATTGGATAAACGGGAAATAAATAATACGGAAGTTTAATTTCGGATCTTGATTTCTCCCCCTTATTGAAACTGTCTTCTTATTAATTGGCTTTATATGAAACTTGATATCCTTGCTATTGGTGTGCACCCTGACGATGTTGAATTGTCTTGTTCTGGAACTTTATTGAAGCATATTGCTATGGGCAAAAAATGCGGAATACTGGACCTTACTTGTGGTGAATTAGGTACCAGAGGAAGTGGTGAATTGCGATTGGTTGAAGCAGCAAATGCAGCAAAAATATTGGGAGTCAGCGTACGTAAAAATTTAAAAATGGCAGATGGCTTCTTTAAAAATGATAAAGAACATCAGTTAGAGATCATAAAAATAATTAGAGAATATCAACCTGAAATAATCCTTTGTAATGCTGTTTCCGACCGTCATCCTGATCATGCAAGAGCAGCTGAATTGGTTTCGGATGCATGCTTTTACACTGGACTTATAAAAGTGCCAACCACCTTCAACGGGAAAGAACAAGCCGCATGGCGCCCTAAAGCGGTTTATCATTATATTCAGGACCGTCAGCTAAAACCCGATTTTGTTGTTGATATAACTTCTTTTATTGATAAAAAAATGGAGGCGATCAACGCCTTTAAATCTCAGTTTTATGATCCGAATTCTAAAGAACCTGAATCACCAATTTCTGTTGCCAACTTTTTTGATGTTGTAAAAGGGAAAATGAGTGTTTTTGGTCGTGATGCAGGTTATGACTATGCAGAAGGGTTTACTGTTGAACGTACTATGGGAGTGAACAATTTATTCGATTTGAAATAATTCCTGTTTCATTTTATTGAACTTTTATTGCTCCTTGTTCGGATGAATTGGTTGTATGGTAATTGCAATAAAAATAGAAGATTCCAAGCGTATTGAACGTGTATGAAAACGTTCCCCCACTTTTTATTTTTCCACTGTCGAAATTCCCTGTTGATGTTACCGTGTGATCTGCATTGTCTTTGTTGGTGAAAGTGACGGTGCTTCCAAGTGTAACAACTAATTGTGTAGGATTAAAAGCCTTGTATTCTAGCCATATTTCATTCGGCCCCGGTGTGCCATTGTCTTTTTTACTACAGCTGATAGGAATAATTGCCAATAAGAAAAGTAGTAAAAGGAATTTTATTCTCATGTTGAGCGCTTAGAATCTGTTTAACAAATATACATAAACAAATCCATCAGGTAAAGCAAGAAATTTAGAAGCTGCTTTTCGGCTTTAATACATCGGCTGTTACCTCTTGAAATTTATTTATTTTTCTCCTCAAAAATTATTAAATTCGCATTCTTAAAAAAATAATAGAAATATGTTTGATAGTTTAAGTGATAAGCTGGAGCGCGCCTTTAAAGTATTAAAAGGACAAGGGAAAATTTCAGAAATAAATGTTTCAGAAACAGTTAAGGAGATCCGCAAAGCTTTATTGGATGCCGATGTTAACTATAAAGTTGCTAAACAATTTACAGATACTGTAAAAGAGAAAGCATTGGGTCAAAACGTTTTGACATCCATTTCTCCTGGTCAGCTATTAACCAAGATCACACATGATGAGCTAGCTAGCCTTATGGGTGGAGAGAGCACCGATATAAAACTAACTGGTAATCCAACAGTGATCCTGATGGCAGGTTTGCAAGGTTCTGGTAAAACAACCTTTTCAGGTAAATTAGCGAATCATTTAAAAAATAAAAGAGGCAAAAAACCTTTGTTGGTTGCCTGTGATATCTACCGTCCTGCTGCAATAGATCAATTACATGTGCTGGGTGAGCAAATAGGTGTAGATGTTTTTTCTGACAGAGAAAACAAAGATGCGGTTTCTATTGCTCAGAAAGGGATAGCGCATGCAAAACTCAATGGTAACTCTGTGGTGATTATAGATACTGCAGGTCGTTTAGCGGTTGATGAGCAAATGATGAATGAAATTGCTGCAGTAAAAGGCGCAGTTAATCCGAATGAGATCTTGTTTGTGGTCGATGCTATGACAGGTCAGGATGCTGTGAATACAGCTAAAACATTTAATGAACGCTTGAATTTTGATGGTGTTGTACTTACAAAATTAGATGGTGATACCCGCGGTGGTGCAGCTTTATCCATACTTTCTGTTGTAAACAAACCAATTAAATTTGTTGGTACGGGAGAAAAGATGGACGCAATTGATGTGTTTCATCCAAGCCGAATGGCAGACCGTATTTTGGGAATGGGTGACGTTGTTACATTAGTAGAACGTGCTCAGGAACAATATAACGTTGAGGAAGCTCGTAAGCTTCAAAAGAAAATCGCTAAGAATCAATTTACCTTCAACGATTTTTTATCACAACTTCAGCAGATAAAAAAAATGGGAAATATCAAGGATCTTGTGGGGATGATACCGGGTGTCGGGAAAGCATTGAAGAACGCAGATATCAATGACAATGCTTTTACTAGCATCGAAGCGATTATTCATTCCATGACTCCATTTGAGCGTGAAAATCCAGATTCCTTAACAGGAAAAAGAAGAGAACGTATTGCAAAAGGCAGCGGAACAACTATACAGGATGTGAATCGATTGGTGAAACAGTTTGATGATACCCGCAAAATGATGAAGATGATGGGCAACAAAGAAAACATGGCGAAGATGATGCAGCAAATGAAGAACATGCCTGGAATGGGACGATAATTCGTTAGAATTCAAAGTAGAAAGTTCAATCTTAAATGTGGTATGGCAATAGTAATAGACGGTAAATTAATTTCACAGCAGATTCAGGAAGAGTTAGCTCTTGAAGTGAAAACGATCAAAACAAATGGCGGTAAAACACCTCATTTGGCGGCTATTTTGGTTGGAAATGACGGAGCCAGTGAAACCTATGTAGGCGCGAAAGTGAAGGCATGCGAGAAGATCGGCTTTAAATCTACCTTGGTTCGTTTGTCGCAAGATACCACCGAGCAAGAACTTTTATACATCATTAAAGGATTAAATGCAGATGCGGATATTGACGGATACATTGTTCAGTTGCCGCTTCCGAAACATATCAACGAACAACATATAATTGAAGCGGTTGATCCTAAAAAAGATGTGGATGGTTTTCATCCGCAAAGTGTAGGGCGTATGGCACTGAATTTACCAACGTATCTTCCTGCAACTCCTTATGGAATCATGCAATTGTTGGAACGTTATAAAATAGAAACAGTAGGAAAGCATTGTGTGGTCATTGGCCGCAGTCATATTGTTGGATCTCCCATGAGTATATTGATGGCACGAAACACCAATCCTGGAAACTGTACGGTTACCATGTGTCATAGCAGAACAGCGAATCTGAAAGAGTTTACGTTGAAAGCCGATATTATAATTGTAGCACTTGGTAAACCGGAATTTCTGACTGCAGATATGGTAAAGGATGGAGTAGTAGTGATCGATGTAGGAATTACCCGTGTTACATCTGATTCAACTAAAAGTGGTTTTAAATTATTGGGTGATGTGAAATATGATGAAGTAGCTGCGAAGTCATCTTTTATTACACCGGTTCCTGGTGGAGTAGGTCCGATGACCATTGCTTCTTTATTAGTCAATACATTGAAAGCAAGTAAAAAAGAAGTTTATAAATAAATTACATTCTTACTGCAAACACAAGTACTTCGTCCGCTTGTTCTTTATTTGTTTCGCAGCTTTTACTTTTTACAAGTGTTATTTCCTGTTACTTTTTACTTTTTTTAGCTTTCTTTTTAAGCGCAGCTCTTTCCTTATCTAATTTGATATTGTAACGGATGTCTTTCCAATATTCAGCGCCATAGCTCACAAAAATCTCTTCACCAGCCTTGATATTTTTTTCTGCCTTTATCCAACCGCTGTTCTTATAAACAACATAACAGGCATTGTTTTTCACACCTTTTATTTTATTTAAACCTCTCGCATCATTGGCATAACGTGCCAATTCATTAGGAGTATAAAATGCATCAATACATTTTTTCTTAGAAATATAAAAAGCGTATCCGAAAATATCTTTTTCAGCGCGGCGGTCTAATTCAGCCTCCGTAACCACTTCACCAAGGTATTCGATAAAACGTTCTCCTTTTTTGATATCACGTTTTGTAAATAATCCTTTTCCTGCATCAGGAAGGCTTGATTTTTTAACGACTAGGTCTTTGGACATATAGGTTATTTAAGGGCGTAAAAGTAACAAAACCTTTGGAAGTATTTTATTTATTTGAAAAATTATGCCGTTTAGCCATTTCTTTTTTAATCTTTCACTATTACTCTTGGTTTCACCTTCTGCTATCTTTTGCAATTCTTTTTTTTGCTTTGCGTTAGATCTAAATTTATTGATAGCGATTTGCATAATTCGGGTTGCGTATTTTTTCTGCCAGTTTTTTATTTTTTTTAGGAAATTGAAGGAGATGACATTTCCATTTTTCGAGTCCTGATAAAAAACAGTCCATGAAAAAAGGGAGGGTATAAGTCGGGATCAAAAATGGATTTTCAGGACTATTAATTTACTGAGTGGAACCCTGTTTATATTTTTTTTGATTTTTTAAAAAATAATATAAATAATTGTATTTCAGTTATTTAAGTTATTTTTATGAAGTAAAGGATAAATAAGAATAGGCAGATAATTAAAAACTTTAAAAAAAAATTATTTTCCACTTGCCATCACATTTGATTTTATTATATTTGTGTCCCTTAAAAAAAGGCGTAAATAAAAAAATGAAGTATTAACCTCTTCAATTACACTAAAAACAAGTAATTGGATACAAAACAAAGTAGCCGGAGCAGTTTTCCGGAAAAAAATAACATGGCAGAATCAGTAGAAGCACCAGTAACATTAGAAGCATTCGATTGGAACGCAGTTGGAAACAAAGGAGAGACGTATTCTAAAGCAGAACGCGAACAATACGATTCTTTGTATGAGAAAACATTGAAATCAGTTGCACCAAACGAAATTATCGATGGTAAAGTTGTTGCTAAAAACAGTAAGGAAGTAGTTGTAAACATTGGATACAAGTCTGATGGTGTGGTTCAATTGACAGAGTTCCGTTACAATCCGGATCTTAAAATTGGAGATATCGTTGAAGTATATGTTGAAAGCCAAGAGGATAAAAGCGGTCAGTTGATCCTTTCTCACAAAACGGCTCGTGCTATGAAATCATGGGAACGTGTTAATCAAGCGCTGGCTAACGATGAAATCATTAAAGGATATGTTAAATGTCGTACGAAAGGTGGTTTGATTGCTGATGTATTCGGTATTGAAGCATTTTTACCAGGTTCACAAATTGATGTGAAACCAATCCGTGATTACGATGTATATGTAGGAAAAACAATGGAATTCAAAGTTGTTAAGATCAACAATGAATTTAAAAATATAGTTGTATCTCACAAAGCGCTTATTGAAGCTGAATTAGAGCAACAGAAAAAAGAGATCATCTCTAAATTAGAAAAAGGGCAAGTATTAGAAGGTACAGTAAAAAATATTACTTCTTATGGTGTGTTCATCGATTTAGGTGGAGTTGATGGTTTGGTTCATATCACTGACTTATCATGGGGCCGTATCAATCATCCAGAAGAGATCGTTAAATTGGATCAGAAGATCAATGTTGTTATCCTTGATTTCGACAATGAGAAAAAACGTATTGCATTGGGCTTGAAACAACTTTCTGCGCATCCATGGGATAATTTGAAAGCGGATCTTGCTGTAGGTGATAAAGTAAAAGGAAAAGTAGTTGTGATTGCTGATTACGGTGCTTTTGTTGAAATTCAACCGGGTGTAGAAGGTTTGATCCACGTTTCTGAAATGAGCTGGAGTCAGCATTTACGTACAGCCCACGATTTCTTAAAAGTGGGTGATGAAGTACAAGCTGTTGTGTTAACACTTGACCGTGAAGAGCGCAAAATGTCATTAGGTATCAAACAATTAATGCCTGATCCATGGAGCAATGTAATTACTAAATACGCGAAAGGAACTAAGCACGCTGCAACAGTTCGCAACTTTACCAACTTTGGTATCTTTGTTGAATTAGAAGAAGGTGTGGATGGTTTAATTCATATTTCTGACCTTTCTTGGTCTAAAAAGATCAAACATCCATCAGAATTCACTAAGATCGGTGATAAGATTGATGTTGTTGTTTTAGAAATTGATGGTGAAAACCGCAGATTGAGTTTAGGACACAAGCAATTGGAAGAAAATCCATGGGATGTGTTTGAAACAATCTTTACTGAGAATTCACTTCACCAAGGAACAATTACCAGTGTAATGGAAAAAGGCGCTATCGTTTCTATGCCATACGGTGTTGAAGCATTCTGCCCAACACGTCACTCTGTAAAAGCTGATGGAACATCTGCGAAAGTAGAAGAGACATTAGAGTTTAAAGTGTTAGAATTTAATAAAGAAGGCAAAAAAATCATCGTATCTCATAGCAAGATCAATGAAGAAGTAACTGCTGCTGAAAAAGCTGCTGTTGCAACTGAAAAGAAAGCTGCTGGAGATGATGCTAAAAAAGCTGCTAAAAAAGTAAAAGACAGTGTTGAAAAAACAACACTAGGCGATATGGATGTTCTTTCAAATCTGAAAGCAGATATGGAAGAGTCAGAAAAAAAGTCTAAAAAGTCTTAATCGAATTTTGCGAGTCTTACGCGGCTCACAAAATCTAAAGAATCACGCCATGGTTTTTTAGAGAAAACGCCCCCTTCATAGTGGGGCGTTTTTTTATGCTTAAAATAAACCTTTTTATAATATTATTTTTTGCCGATCCCCTGAGTTAAGTCGTGAATATTAAAATCAATATCAAAAAAGCGCCCATTTCAGGAGCGATGCACTTCTTAGGTTTCATGCCTTTAACATTTAGAAGAAACATTGTTATAACCCATTAATTCACTATTTTCGCGTACCAAAAAATAACCTATGAAATTCAGAATCTTTACGAGTATCCTCTTTTTTACAATTTTTTCTTTCAATTCCTTTGGTTTAGGTTGCACAACACCTTCCATAACGTCTCAACCTTCCAGTGCGATTGTTTGTTTAGGAGGTACTGCTTCTTTCAGCATAACAGCCACAGGTCCTAGTTTAGTATACCAATGGCAGGTGGATCAAGGATCGGGTTTTGTCAATTTATCCAATGTGGCTCCTTATTCGGGTGTTACAACATCTACCTTAACAATAACAGGAGTTACTATGGTTTTAAGCGATTATGTATACCGTTGTGTTGTTAGCAATGGCTGTATCCCTGATGCTGTAAGTTTCTCAGTAATTTTAAAAGTAAATGTGCCACCAACTATCTATACACAGCCTGTTAATAGCGCAATTTGTTTAGGTGATAATAGTTTTTTTGCTATTACAGCAAGTGGTTCCAGTCTATCTTACCAATGGCAAGTGAATACCGGTTCGGGCTTTGTAAACGTTCCGGCTGCAGCACCTTATACTGGTGATACCACGGCAACACTCTATATCACTGTTGCAACAGCAGGAATGAATGGCTATGTTTATCAATGTATTATCACAGGCGATTGTCCGCCAGCAATAACAACGACTTCAGCCACCTTAACTATCAATGCAATTCCTGCTATCACGGTTCAACCGACCAATGCAACTGTTTGTGAGGGTGGCAGTGCCTCCTTTTCTGTGACTGCAACGGGAACAGGTTTAACGTATCAATGGCAGGTAGATCAGGGCAGTGGTTACTTCAATCTGATCGATTCTGCAGTCTATTCAGGAGTATCAACTTCTGTAGTATCCATTTCGGGTGCAACGATGGGAATGAACGGTTATTCCTACCAATGTGTTATTTCTGGTGCTTGTGCAACCACTGCAACTACTTCGTATCATCCTTTGATTGTTCATCCGACATATTTGAATTATAAACCTGTTACCATTTGTCAGGGTGACAGCACCATATTTGGAGGGAGCTATTACAATGAACCCGGTTTGTATCCGCATTTGTTTTCTTCAGCCTTTGGTTGCGATTCTTTGGTGTATCTATCGCTGAATGTTTCTTCCGCTTATTTATCAACTACTACCAGCAGCATTTGCGATGGAGATAGTATTTTGATAGGTGGTATCTTTCGTAAGGTAGCCGGAACCTATACGTATATTCTTCCTACAATAACTGGTTGCGATAGTACCATTGAAAATACTTTGATGGTGAATCCATTCTATAATTTTTCTCAGTCGGCAACCATTTGTGAGGGCGACAGTGTGTTGATTTTCGGAACGTATGAAAAAGTGGCGAATGCCTATTTCGATAACTATACAACGTATTTAGGTTGCGATAGTATTTATGCCTTCAATTTATTCGTGAATCCTGTATACAACAACACTGTCAATGCGGGAATCTGCTCTGGCGATAGTCTGCTGATCGCAGGAGCCTATGAATCTGTTGCAGGAACTTACACACATGTGTATGCTTCCGTATCTGGTTGTGATAGCACTATTACAACGGTGTTGGCTGTTCATCCGGTCAGCAGTAGTTTTCAGGCAGCAAGCATTTGTTCGAACGATAGTATTTTCTTAGGTGGTGCCTATCAGCATTCTGCCGGCAATTATACCGATAATTTAACTTCTATATTTGGATGTGATAGTACGGTTGTTACAACGCTCGCTGTGACTACAGCACCCAATGTCACATTAGATTTCTCATCTCTTCCTCTGATCTGTTCTTTTTCTAGTCCATTTGTTTTAACAGCTGGTTCGCCCGCTGGAGGAACCTATTCGGGAGTAGGCGTTTCTGGCGGCAATCTATTTACGCCATCAGCTTCTATTATCGGAACTTGGGGGATACTTTATACTTATTCTGATTCTGTTGGTTGTTCTGTTTCTGCAGTCGATTCAATTGCAGTATCGGTATGCGGAGGAATAGCTGAATTGATGAGTGATAACGACTTTTCAGTGTGTCCGAATCCATTTGCTGATCAGTTTACTATTTCTTCAACTTTTAATACTCCTGTTCACTTAACAATCATAAATGTGTTAGGAGAAACAGTGCATTCACAAATTATAAAAACCGGAAACACCCAGATCAATATGAGCTCGATGGCAAAAGGGATTTATTTCATAAAGATAAATGATGCTTTTAGTTCTACTTCGAAGAAAATAATTAAAGAGTAAGCGAGAAGGTATGGTTTAATTAAATGTAGCACATCATTTGCAAATTCTTATTCATAGACATTCAAAAAGCCCTTTCAATTGATTTTGAAAGGGCTTTTTTCATAATATTAAAAAAATAAATATGAAAAATCGAAACATCAAAAATAAATGTATCTTTGTTCTCTAGTATGATGAAGCCACGAATCATTTTAGATAATAAACACTTCGAAATTACCGTTACTCGGCTTTGTTACCAATTAATTGAAGTTCACAACGATTTTTCCAACACAGTAATCATAGGACTTCAACCCCGCGGCATTTATCTCGCAACACGCATTCAGAAAAAACTTCAGGAAATTCTAAAAAAGAAAGACATCAAATGTGGTAGTTTGGATATCACTTTTTATCGTGACGATTTCCGTCAGAAAGAATTGGTGCCGAATGCCACCAATATTGATTTTATCATAGAAGGAAAAAATGTAGTGATGGTGGATGATGTTTTATTCACGGGAAGAACAATACGTGCCGGACTAGATGCAATGCTTGCTTTCGGCCGTCCGAATGATGTGGAATTACTCGTGCTGATCGACAGAAGACTAAGTAGACATTTACCGATACAAGCAAAATACATAGGAAAGGTAATTGATTCTATTTCTTCCGAAAAAGTAAAAGTAGAGTGGAAAGAAACGGATGGGGCCGATAAAGTAACCTTATTGTCGAATGACTAAAGAAAACAACTAATGACTAAACTGAGTACGAAACATCTTCTCGGAATAAAAGAGCTGAATGCCGATGATATTAATTTGATATTGAGCACAGCAGAAAGTTTTAAAGAAGTCATTAATCGTCCTATTAAAAAAGTTCCCTCCCTCAGAGACATTACCATTGCTAATTTATTTTTTGAAAATTCCACTAGAACAAAATTATCTTTCGAATTAGCCGAAAAACGATTGAGTGCGGATGTGGTGAATTTTTCTGCTGCAGCCTCTTCTGTAAAAAAAGGCGAAACATTGATTGATACGGTAAACAATATCTTAGCCATGAAAGTGGATATGGTGGTCATGCGTCATCCGAATCCGGGAGCAGCTGTTTTCTTATCAAAACACATTGATGCAAAAATTGTAAATGCCGGAGATGGCGCACACGAACATCCGACGCAAGCATTGCTAGATGCCTTTTCCATAAAAGAAAAATTAGGCAGCATCAAAGGAAAGAAGATCGCGATCATTGGCGATATCTTGCACTCACGAGTTGCCTTATCAAATATCTTCTGCTTACAAAAACTAGGTGCCCAAGTAATGGTTTGCGGACCAACCACATTGATGCCGAAATACATTCATAGTTTGGGTGTAAAAGTAGAACACGACTTACGCAAAGCACTTGAATGGTGCGATGTAGCCAATATGCTGCGAATTCAACTAGAACGACAAGACATAAAATATTTTCCTTCCTTACGTGAATACACTATGCTGTTCGGGCTGAACAAAGATTTGCTGGATTCACTCTCTAAAAAAATTGTGGTGATGCATCCTGGTCCAATAAATCGCGGCGTTGAGATTACCAGCGATGTTGCCGACAGCGCTCAAAGTATTATTCTGGATCAGGTAGAGAATGGCGTAGCAGTGAGAATGGCGGTACTTTTTTTATTGGCTGGCAGAGTTTAACAGCGACAGCTTAAAATGAAAAAAGCAATCAAAACAGAGTTCATACAATGGCTTTAATAAGCCAAGTAGCATGTAAAAAAATGTTAGAAATCAATATTGGTTTCTACAGCAAAATATTCTTATATTTGCTTAAAGAATAAAATGAACATGAGTTTCAAAATAGATAGGACGGATAAATACACAATTATTAAGCTGTTGGCAGAGAAGTTGGATGGTAATCTAGCCCCTTCTTTAAAGTCAGAGTTGGTTGTGATCACTACCGATGGTGCTAAAAATATCATCATTGATATGGCAGATACCCGTTATTGCGATTCATCCGGATTAAGCGCTATTTTGGTTGCTAACCGTCTTTGTAAAAACAGTCAGGGTATGTTTGTCTTAACAGGTTTGCAAGAGCCGGTAAAAAAACTAATCACAATCACTCAATTAGATACAATTTTAAATATCACCAATACATTGCTTGAAGCTCAGGAAATGATTGGTGTGACTACTCAATAATTATAAACCCTAAAAAATCAAACCTATGACTAAAAAATTACTTTCTACATTTTTATTTGTTGCTTCAGTTGCAATTTCTAGCATGAATGCACAATGTGTTCCTAATGTTTCTTGTATCCCAGCGGGTGCAACTTATGGAATTTGTCCTGACAGTGCAACTGGTATGGCAATTGGTACAGTTGGTGTTCCTTACACTCAGGTAATGAGTATGATGGTTCCAGTTGATGCTACAGATTTTGGATTTACTGGTGTACCAATCACTTCCATTGATATTGTTAGTGTTGACAGTTTAGCTCCAGGTTTATCTTATGTTTGTTCTCCTGCTGGATGTAGTTTCCCTGGGAATTCTAGTGGTTGTATTCTGATCACCGGAACACCTTCAACAGTTTGGAATCATCAAGTGATTGTAAATGCAATGGGGCATGCTTCTATTGCCGGTTTTCCTGTTAGTTTACCTCAAACTAACAAACAATATAGAAGTATCGTTGTTGCAGCAGCTGGAATAGAATCGTTAGACATGACAAAATTTGATGTGGATCAAAACAGTCCGAATCCATTCTCAGAAAATACAGAGATTCATTTCTCATCTGTAAGTGCTTCCAATGTTGACTTTAAAGTTTACAATGTGCTAGGTGATGTTGTATTTAATAATCAATTCAGATCAGAAAAAGGTGTGAACACAATCAAGGTTGCTGCGAATTCTTTTTCTCCTGGCGTGTACATTTATTCAATCACGAATGGTGATAAAACCATCACAAAACGAATGATTGTTGCAAGTAAATAATGCAAAATTTTGAATTAACTATTTTAGGTTGCAGCAGTGCAACTCCTACTTCAAAACGCAATCCAACCGCTCAGCTATTAAACATAGCTGAGCGGTTTTTTTTGATAGATTGTGGAGAAGCAACCCAAATACAACTTCGTAAGTTTAAACTCAAATTCCAGCGCATCAACCATATTTTCATCAGCCATTTGCATGGCGATCATTATTTGGGTTTGTTGGGATTGCTATCCAGTATGCATTTATTAGGCAGAACTGTAGAAATTCATTTGTACTGTCCGGCCGAATTGCAAGAGATCATTGAAGTGCAATTCAAGCATTCTCAATCCTACATCAATTATCAAATCATTTATCATCCGCATCAATACTTACACAACGACCTAATTTTTGAAGATGAGCGCGTTGAGGTCAGAACCATTGTTCTAAATCATCGAATCCCTTGTTGTGGATTTGTTTTTAAAGAAAAGCCTTTAATGGCGAATATCTCCAAAGAGATCATTCATCAGTACGGACTTTCTATTGATCAGATTTTGGCTATTAAGAAAGGAGCGGACCTTGTTTCAGATACAGGAACAGTGATCCCCAATGCTCAGCTTGTTGTTTCTATGCAAGCACCTCGAAGTTATGTGTATTGTTCTGATACAAGTTACGATGAGCGCATCATTGAATACATCAAAGGTGCTAATCTCTTATATCATGAAGCAACTTTCTTAGACGAAATGAGTGCAAGAGCTAAAGAAACATACCATACTACTGCTTTGCAAGCCGGAACGATGGCTAAAAAAGCGGGAGTTCAGCAATTGATGATTGGACATTATTCAGCACGTTATAAAGATCTTCAACCCTTGTTGGATGAAGCTCGGTCTGTTTTTGACAATACGATTCTGGCTATTGAAGGTGAAAGCACTGTTGTTGGGCATTAGCTGCTCAGGATGTTTATCCCATTTTTACCACAGAGGCACATAGAAAAAGAAGAAGCTAAAACTTTATATAGTAACACATAGTAAGAAAACGTTTAAACGATTTCAGCTACGAGTTTTTTATGCTTTCTTTTCTTTTTTCTATGTGGTTAATTTATAGAAAAGCCCATTGCGTATGACATTCATCAGCTCCTGAAAAATAATTGAAAAAATAGTTTGCAGGAACCAATCCAATCTGTATTTTTGACCATTATTTAAAATCAGTCTAAATAACTTTTTTGTGGAAAAAATCAGAATTACAATTGCCGACAGTCACTTTTTAAGCCGCAAAGGTTTGGCAGTTCTGTTAAATGAAAACACTGATTTTACATTGATTGCAGAAGCATTAAGTAGTTCCGACCTTGTCAGTCAATCCAAATTCTACAAACCGGATCTGATTATCATTGATTATACATCCTTTAATTATAGTCTAGAAGGTTTAATGCTGATTGTAAAGAAATACCCCCAATCAAAATTATTAGCGATTACCGATGTTCAACCCAATGAGATCATTTCTAAAGCATTGGCAATAGGAGTAACTAGTCATCTGTTAAAAGATTGTGATCAGGACGAGATCATTGAAGCAATCTATAAAACGGCACTTGGCGAAAAATTTATATGTGGAAAAATTGTTTCGAACATCATGGAAGAGAAACCAGAAAATATATCCGAATATTCTTGTGAAGGTTTGAACATTAGTGACCGTGAAATGGAGATCATTAAGTTGATTGCTGAAGGTTCTTCGAACAAGGAAGTGGCCGATAAATTGTTTTTAAGTACACATACCGTTACTACACACCGTAAAAATATCATGAACAAACTAGGCGTTAATAATACTGCTGGTTTGGTTCTTTTTGCTGTTCGCGAAAACCTAGTAAGCCCGAATCATTTTTTGTTTTCGGCTGTTAATTAAATTCCATTTTTAGTTTACTTTTTTCAAAATACCATTAATTAGGTATTGCCTCATCGTATCTCTCCATCTACATTTGTGTCGTTATTTAAAATTAATCTAAATAGAGTGGCATGAGATATAAATTATTGTTTTTGGGTGCATTCATCGGAATAAGTTCAATAAAAGCTCAAATATTAACGAAGGAAGATTCATTGGCTGCCGGAATAATTAGTCGGAATACAGCGACCGTAATTTCTGGATATGGAAGTGTTAAATATAAATACGATGTAAACAGAAAACTTGCTGAGGCAAATGTTGATAGAGTAATTCTATTTGTTGGACATAAATTCAATAATAAGATTTCATTTTTCTCTGAAATTGAAGTAGAGGATGCAAAAGTTGCTGGTGGAGAAGCAGGAGGAGAGATAGCATTAGAACAAGCATTCATAAAATTCAATTTAACAAAAAATGCATATTTGTCTGCAGGTTTGTTTATTCCTAGAATAGGAATAATAAACGAGAATCACTTACCAACAACATTTAATGGAAATGATAGACCTTTTGTTGAAAGGTTTATTATCCCAGCAACTTGGCGAGAAATTGGACTTGGATTATTCGGTTCAACAAATAAAATACCTGGATTAAATTATTCTATTGGATTAGTGAATGGATTAAATTCTGAAGAGTTTCAGAGTGGAAGAGGTATTCGAGATGGTAGATATGAGGGTAGAGATGCGAATGCTTCTGCACTCGCTGTAACTGGTTCATTGTTATATTACATTAAAAATTTTAGAATACAAGCGTCAGCCTATTATGGTGGTAGTGCAGGATTAAGTGATTTAGATTCTGATACGTTGAAGCTTTCGAATGGCCCATTTGGAACTCCTGTTTTATTTTATGAGGCCAACGTTCAATATACTAACAAAGGTTTTTCTTTTAAAGGATTATTTACCTCAGTTCAAATTGCGGATGCAGAAAAAATAAATAATGCTTATGGAAACAATATTCCAGAAACAATAATGGGCTACTATGCAGAAGTAGGCTTTAACTTACTCAGCTTATCGAAAAAAACTGAAAAGAATCTTACAGTTTTTGCACGCTATGAAAATCTCGATATGAATAATAAATTATCGCCAAACGGCATTGTTGACAAATCTAAAAATAGTGCTTACTTTGTTGGCGGAATTAGTTTTTTACCAATAAAAGGTGTTATTGTAAAAGCGGATTATGTTTTACAGCAAACTGGGGCACAAAACCCAAATTTATTAGGTACTACAGACCCTAATTTTAAAAAGGAAAAAGGTTTTTTTAGTTTAGGGGTTGGGTATAGTTTTTAATATGCAAAATAGAAGATCATTTATTAAACAATCATGTACGTTATGCATGAGTGTAATCGGTATAGGTGCAGTTGTCACTCAATTGAGTTCATGCGCCCCAATGATTGTTTTTAAAGGAGAAGTTCAAAGGAAAAAAATTTCAGTTCCTTTTAGTGCATTTACTGAATTTAATAATATGCTAATTGTTAGAAACGATCAACTTTCTTTTGATATCCTTTTGATAAAAAAGTTAGATGGTACATTTACTGCATTGGAAATGAAGTGCTCTCATCAAGATAATCCTTTGACTGCAAATAAAACAGGTTTGTTTTGTGCTTCTCATGGAAGTTCTTTTGATTTTGATGGGAAAGTTTTGAAAGAGCCAGCCTTGCTTCCGATTAGAAAATACAATGTTGAAATTGAAAATTTAGCTATCCAAATAATCTTATAGTCAAATAGAAGATTTTCTTTTTGTAATGAAATTTATGCGAATTTCTTTCTGTTTTTTTTCTAGCAAATTTACCTATTTTAGCTAAATGATATTAATTGCAGATAGTGGCTCAACCAAAACAGATTGGCGTTTGATCGATGATAAAAAAAAGATTCATCAATTCGCTACACAAGGCATTAATCCTTATTTTACATCTTCTGATGAGATTTCATTGATCATTCAAAACGAGTTATTATCTCAAATTCAATTCCCCCTTGTCGATACACCCTTGTCGGTTTTCTTTTATGGTGCTGGGTGCGGCTCCGATTCTAAAAAGGAAATGGTGAGAATCGCTTTACTGAAGAATCTCCACCAGGCAATTGTTGAAGTGTATTCCGATATGTTAGGTGCAGCTCGTTCCTTATGTGGCGCTAACCCCGGAATTGCAGCCATTTTAGGTACTGGCGCAAACACCTGTTATTACGATGGTAATAACATCATTGAAAGCACACCCTCTTTAGGTTATGTTCTAGGTGATGAAGGAAGTGGTGCACATATTGGTAAAACATTTGTTCAAGCCTTTCTGAATAAAGAAATGCCTGAAGCTTTATCCAATCGTTTTTATGAACGATTTAATTTAGGTAAGGAGGAGATGTTGGACGCTATTTACAAACAACCAAATCCCAACAGGTTTTTAGCATCTTTTAGTAAATTTATTTATCAGAATTTAAAAGAGCAGTTTGTTGTTGATCTGGTAGCAAATTGTTTCGGGCAATTTTTTGACAAGCATATTTGCAAATATTCAAAACATAAAGAAGTAAAATTAAGTTGTGTAGGTTCTGTCGCTTTTTATTACAGCAATATTTTGCGAGCTGTGGCTGCCAATAAAGGAGTGAACATTGAAACGATCATTGAAACACCCATTGCGGGATTAACGTTGTATCATTTAGGTGAAGAATAAAAAAACGCAGAGAATAGTTATCCTCTGCGTTCCAGTTTCTTAAAGAAAATATTACTTCATATTGTGATATACGGTCTGTACATCATCATCTTCCTCTAATTTACTAACTAATTTCATGACTTCCTCCACTTGTTCATCGCTCAATTCTACAGTAGTATTCGGAATTCTTTCCAGCTCGGAACTAATGATATCAAACTTCTTCGCTTCTAATGCTTTTTGCATATTACCGAAATCTGTAAAAGCGGTATAAATCACAATTTCTTCCTCATCGGCTTCTATTTCATCTGCGCCAAAATCTATCAACTCTAATTCAAGGTCTTCTAATGAAACATCTCCTTTTTTAATGCGGAATACACCTTTGCGATCAAATAAATAGTCCAGAGAGCCTGTTTTCCCTAATTCACCACCATATTTATTAAAGTTCATACGCACGTTTGCAACCGTACGGGTAGGATTGTCAGTTGCACATTCAATTAGAATAGCAATACCGTATAAGCCTTTTCCCTCATAAACGATTTCTTCCAGATTGGTAGAATCTTTTGAGGTTGCTCGTTTGATAGCAGCATCAATGTTAACCTTCGGCATGTTTAACCCTTTGGCATTTTGGATAGCAACACGTAAACGTGAATTTCCAGCAGGATCGCCACCACCTAATTTTATTGCTATGGCAATCTCTTTTCCAATCCGAGTAAACCCTTTCGCCATTTTATCGTAGCGGGCAAACATTTTATACTTTCTCTTTTCGAAGACACGTCCCATCGTTATATCTGTTTAAATTTTGTGTTACAAATTTATAAAAAAACTTAAGAATTCAATAATTTTAAATAACTGCTGAAATCCCATGTATCACCATAGAAACAGCCGTCATAGTAATATTCCATATTCAGATTTAAATAGCAGCAAAAAGCAATTGCAAGAACAAGTGTGTACTTTGCCACCTTCTTGTCCTTGGTGTATTCCAATAAATAACAAAAAGGAATGATCAATAAGCTGTAATATTCAACAAAACTTCTCGCTCCGAAAGAACAGCCAAACCACCAATTCCACCAACTGGCAAAGATATAGCTGATCACTAAAAACAGAATAGCAATGAAGTAACCCGACCATTCTTTTTTCTTCATCATTAAAATGATACCCACAAAAGAAATGAAGATGAGAGGAGTGTAAAGGAACAATCCGTTGTTGGTGCAGAACCAGATTTCCAATAATTTTGGATTGTTCCAGAAAATGAAACTTTCATTTCCGTAGGAATAAGTGATTAGTTTGCCAGTAGTACTGTTCCAGTATAGGATTTGAGGGAGTGTCAGAAATGATGCAATTAGGAGTGTACCTAGTACTACAAACTTGTTCTTTAAAAAAAGAAGAATGCGTTCAACGAATTCTGATTTGTTTTTTATGTTATAAAAGAAAGGGAACAAAACAATCAGGATGTTTGTCGGTCGGGTTAAAGTTGCTAAAGTAACACAACAAAAAAACAACAGGAATATACTGAAGCGAGGTTTTGTTGTTAGTGTAGGTGTAAGATAAATGATGAGACAGAATAAGAAAAATGAGTAGACATGAGACATTCCGGGAGCATCAATGCTGTAATAAAATAAGTTAGTTCCTGCTAAGAACAGGAGTGGAGCTATCACCGAAACTGCAGATGAGAAGTGTTGTGATAAAAACCGACTTAAAAGAAACAAGCCTAAACAGCAATAAACGATTCCTGCAAAGTACAATCCGTAGGAATAGATCTTAGAAAAGCCGTCTGCTTCAAAATGAAATACTTTTGCAAGAAAATGACTCGCTAAAAAGAAAGGCGTTTGAAGGATGGCTACTCCGCAAGGATATTTTGTAATTACTTTGTTTGTGGCAGTATCTAGATAAAATCCATTTCCCGTATTCAGTTCTATATTTTTAGGAAACGCTTTTGCATCATTACCGTAAATGAACCAAATAGGTTGATGAATGTAATAGCCGGCAGCATCTGCCCAAATAACTCCATGGTAAGTGTTAGCCCTGTCTTTGCTGTGCTTATTGAAAGTTAGGAAGATGCAGAGAGGTAAAATAAATAACAGAATAGTTTTTGGCTTAAGTAAAATCATCTGTTATTTACTACTGATTTTTTTGAATTACTAATTTTTGATTTGCAATATAATTTTCTGAACTGATTGAAAGAATGTAGGAGCCATTAGATAACTCAGAAGTATTAATGTTTATCGGTTCTGAAGTTGAATTTGTATCTATTACGCTTTGAAAACAAACGCTGCCTAGTAGATCAAAAATATTTATTGTTATTGATTTTGATTTCAAAATTTCATCTTTATTTAAATTAATTGAAATGAAATCATTAGCGGGATTAGGATAAATTAAAAAAGTACGACCTCTCTCACTAGCGTTGGAATTGATTCCTGTAACTACATTAACAACAGCGCCAGTTGAGTGCCCAACACTATCTGTTTTAATTACATAAATGTGTTCAAGTAATGAATAGGATAAGGTTGTTCCACAAATAATGTAGCCGCCATCACTCGTACTTTTTATACAATACCCTTTATCAATATTGCTTCCCCCGTAAGTATAGGATCCAACATAAGTACCAATTGGTTTTTCTAAATAAAAAGCAAAATCCGATGCCCCTGCTCCATAACTGAAGGTATATCCCATAGTAGCAAATCGCCCGTCATTCGTTTGAACAATTGAATTTATTCCATCATTTGTTGATGAACCGCCATAAATGTTTGTAAAGCTCGTTTGAACTCCAGATAAATTTAATTGTATTATTGCGCCTTGATAGCCTAAAGCTGTTGATCTTGTTTCTCCTGCAATGATATAACCAGCCCCCGAATTATCTACCAATACATCATTTGCGTTGTCTTCTAATAAACCGTGATATTTGTGGGTCCAAAGTGTATCGCCCACACTATTTGTTTTCACAGTAAACATATCGCCACTTAGATCCCCGAAACTTTTTGAGTTCCCTGTAAGTATATATCCTCCATCACTTGTTTGTTTTACACTTTTTGCTTCATCGTCATTGATATCACCAAAAGTTTTTGTCCAAAGTGTATCACCGAATGCGTTTGTTTTTACTAAGAACATATCTTCATTTCCTTTTCCATAACTATATGTTCCACCAGCAATAATAAATCCGCCATCCGAAGTTTGTTCTATCGAATACGCGAAATCCCAATCTGTTCCACCATATGTTTTTGTCCATAAAGTGTCGCCATTTTTTTTTGTTTTTATAACATACATATCGTATCCGCCATGACCAAAACTATTTGTATATCCTGCAATTACAAGCCCTGAGTCGCTGGTAAGTTTTACAGAATAGGCCCGATCTATATTTATCCCTCCGAATGTTTTTTGACCAAATGCAACACCCATAGAATCGATTTGTAATAAATATGCATCTGTGCTGCCTGCCCCAAAACTTGTTGTGGTGCCAACTATTGCATATCCCTTTTCGTATGTCTCTGCAACAGAATAACCCAAGTCAGATCCTGTGCTTCCTCCAAATACCTTTTCAAATTTCACCTGAGCAAAGGCAAGATGTGTTGCACAAATAATAATAATAAGTAAAGACGACTTGATGAATCTGTTTTTCATTTATTATTTAAAATTTTTAATGAGTGAAAAATAGCCTCCCATGCCGGCTGCTTTTGTTGGAGTAACAAACCCTTGTAAATTATTGCTACCCGCATACATCATGAATCCTTTACCGAAATCAGCGAAAACGCCTAATCCGTATGTGAAATTACCATACCCGCCATGTCCGAATGTACCCGAGATCATCACTTTTTTCGTAATCGAATAATTCGCTTTTATATAATACAACAATTTATAATTTGCATTAAATACATATCGCACACCTTCAATCAATTCAAATTTTTTGCTCAGCTGTATTTCATAGGTTAAATTTAAAATACTAGGAAGTGTAACCGTAAACGATTTCTTTTTGAAAGGTGCAATTGAACTGATAATGCTATCCTGAGAAGTATTTGCAAAAGTAGAGTCCTGCAAATCATAGATGCTGTTAATAGCAAAACCTGTATAATGAAACAAGGAATCCTGATTCATATAAAGTGATTGCTGGTTAAATTTGATAGACCCTATATCTGCAACAGATACGCGAAATTTGGAATTTCCAATTCGTGTTTGGAAGGGTGCCTCGAAATAAATATCGATACTTGCTCCAATGCCATTAAAAGCACCTAATCCTTTATGTGCAGTATCCGATTGTGCTACTTGCATATTGGTGTTGAAATCAATCGATTGCCCATCGGCACTGGTATACAATTCTGCTTTATTAGCTAAAATAGAGGAGTAGCGTTCTCCTTTTAAGATAGAAACAGCAATTCCCCATCTGGCAGCACTGTCGTATTTAGCGGAGAACAATCCTACTTGAAGCTGCTGATAGCGAAGGAAATTTAAACTGAATTTATTAAAATCGGCAAGCTTACCTGCATAGGGTGCATTACCATATAATCCAACTTTAAAAAGATCTTTAGAAAATTGCGCATCGAAATGTTCACGGTCGCGCAGACTGAAAAATAGACTGATATTTTTCTTGTGAAAAATAGAATCTAATTTGATTCCAACATATGCTCCGTAATTAACATCCGCACCAATTCTATTTTGATTCTTTAAACGGTCAAGAACTTGTTTTTTGAGGTCTGAATCAATATACCCTCCTTTATAAAACTTACTGAAGAACTTTGATGTAATTGAATTTGAGTTAATGTCGAAATCACCCACAAGGCCTATCCTTGTTTTTGCAGCATCCGGAAATACATCCGAAAACACAGCAGTAATCTGAGCTGTTGATCGTAATTGCAAACCTATAAATAGAAGTAATAAAATTTTCTTCACGTCTCTCATTATTTAAGTTGAACTGTATAGTTAAAATCGCCAACTAATTTTACGTCAATCGTGTAATCACTATAAATTTTTATGTATTGAGGTTGAGCGCTGGTGTTGAATTTCACCTTCAGTAAAACTCTTTTCGTATCATATAGTAAATTCATTTTATTTTCACTGATCGGAACGGTAATTTTTGTCAGTTTTTTACCAGTAGCGCGTAAACTAGCATTGATGGGCGCTTCCACAATTGTATGGGTGTAAGAAAAAATAGAATCAACGGCAACATTGCTGCTGTTTAAAAGATAGAGCTGGAGCTGAGCGTCAAATGGAAAACCATTGTCAGCAAATAACGTGATGGTGCCATCGTGTACATTCTGACTACCATCTGTTTTAGAAATATTCAGATTTAGAGTATCCTCTAATGTTAAATTGTTTGCAACTAAAGAAAGCGGAATCTCCATATTCATGGTAGCTTTCAGTAGACGGTCGGCATAAATAAAATCGTTGGAGCCTGAAATGTTTCCTAATGGATTCGTTGTTATCTGAAGTGTATATCCAAATTTGTTTGGTAAATTTTCTATGACCGGTTTTATATTAGAACTGGTTGTTGTCATTGGGAAATTAGCATAAGTAGGGTAAACGATTCCGCCACTTTCTGCTGCACGGTTAATATTGATTGGTGAACCGATAATGGTATTGGTATAATCATTTAAGTTAACGGTTGTTCCCGTATGCGTATTGATAGAACTGATGTTGCTGATATTTAATCGGGTATCTAATCCGATCGGATTTTCAATTTTTAAATTGAAGTTTACATTTTCAAGTTGAATCGATCCGGATACGATTCTGTCAAATAATTTAAAATCTGATTGTCCAGGCCCAATTGTATAGGTGTTCTGTCCAAAATAACCTTTTGCATAATACGGTGTTATATCATTAAAGGTATTGTCGATAATCAAACTATCCATGTTTGTAACAGTAACCGGACTTCCTGTTGCACTGATATGAGCTAAAAGACCGGTAGAGATGGTGTTAACCTTGTTGTGTGCAACACCTGTTAGATCAAAAATATAGCCTGACATATCATAGGTAATATTTAAAACTCCTGGCGTACTTCCAACAGCAGCAGGAACAGAGATAGGTTTAGAGAAGGGAATGCCGCCCAATTTGGCACACGGAATACTATAAACAAAATCGGTCACCTCATGGATCCTACTTTTTACATGGAATGTTACATATCCCGATTTAATCGTGATGGTTTTTAGTTGAATGCCACCAGCAATGGGATATGTTGTTTCGGAGCTGCTCGGGAATGGAATCGGATCACCTGGATTTAATACAAAACTTCCGGAAGAAGGAATTGCATAGGCATTGTGAAGAATGGTGTCGGGTATAACAAAAAGAGAATCGATATTCAGTTTGTAGATATCGTTGTTGTATACAATTTTTAATGAGCTGTCAGCATTTGCTTGCAAAAGAGAGTCGGGAAGAATGTTATTAATATCCAGACTTGCATTTACTAAAGGAGCTAGTATCTCAGTATCCCAAGAAGGTTTTTCAAATTCTTTTCTACACGAAAAGAACAGAATGGTGATCAAGGTAAATAGTAGGAGGAACGTTTTTCTCATTTTCTATAGGCTATTTAGGCGCTTTTGATTGCTAAAAATAGTAAAAAATACGATAAACTTGAAATTTTAAAACCTCTTAAAGAATTTTGCGTGATACAAAGCAAATAATTTATGTTTGATTGTTGGTGCCGTATTGGGATTTATATTTTTTCTGATTTCTACCGTTATTTGGATTTCATTCAGCACAGATTCAAAATTGGAAAACTTATAGTTGGATGTATGTTGGCAATGGATGGAGCAAGGGATAGGAAGAGTGGTCGGGGGGCATTTGCTGCTAGACGATTCTTCAGCTATTTTTTCGATGATTAATAATTGTATTTATCTCCCCATAATTTTTTCAGGTATTCTTTCATCTCATTTTCACGTGCATTATTTCCCGGATCATAAAATTTAGATCCAGCTAAATCATCAGGCAAATATTCCTGTTTGGAAAAATTATTCGTATAGCTATGGGAATATTTATAATCAGCACCGTAGCCAATCTCCTTCATTAATTTAGTAGGTGCATTTCGGAGATGAAGAGGAACAGGAAGATCGCCATTTGTTTTTACCGCTTCAATAGCCGCATTTATTGCCATATATGCAGCATTGCTTTTTGCTGATGCCGCCAAATACGTAACAGCTTGAGACAAAATGATACGTGATTCAGGAAAACCAATCACATTCACCGCCTGAAAACAATTGTTAGCAATAACAAGTGCTGTTGGATTTGCATTTCCAATATCTTCAGAAGCTAAAATGACCAATCTTCTTGCAATAAATAATGGATCCTCGCCACCTTCAATCATCCTTGCTAGCCAATATACAGCAGCGTTGGGGTCGCTTCCTCGAATCGATTTTATAAAAGCCGAAATAATATCATAATGATTTTCACCTGATTTATCATAGGAAGAAATATTTTGCTGAACGATCTTGGTTACCTGTTCATTGGTGATCACAATAGTATCTCCTCCAATAACATTCACTACCAATTCGAATACATTTAAGAGTTTTCTACCGTCACCTCCAGAAAGTCTTAGCAGGGATTCGTTTTCGAGGATAGTGATGTTTTTTGTTTTGAGAAAGCTGTCTGTTTTCATAGCCAGCTCTAGCATTTCTAATAGATCAGATTTTTCAAGATGCTTCAGAATATATATCTGACAGCGCGATAAAAGTGCTGATATCACCTCAAAAGAAGGGTTTTCAGTTGTTGCTCCTATAAGTGTAATCGTGCCTTTTTCAACGGCACCTAATAATGAATCTTGTTGTGATTTGCTGAAACGATGGATCTCATCGATAAAAAGTATGGGATTACTTTGTCCGAATAATCCGTTGGATTTTGCTTTATCAATCACATCCCGTATATCTTTCACACCAGAATTGATAGCACTGAGGGCATAAAAAGGTCGTTTCAGCTGATGTGCAATGATATTGGCCAATGTTGTTTTCCCAACTCCAGGAGGTCCCCAAAGAATAATCGATGGCAAAAGATTTGATTCTATTGCATTACGCATAATAGCTCCCTGACCCACAATGTGCTTTTGCCCAATATAGTTATCCAAACTTGTTGGACGCATTCGTTCTGCTAATGGTGCGCCATTACTCATTCATTCTAAACTAGTTCATTCCATTATTTATCCAGCATTCGATTTTGCGAATTGTAGCATCATCTAGTTTGTCAGCATTGGCTGGCATTGCATCAATACCTTTTTCATGTTTGATACTGCGCAATAGTTCGCCATTACTGGCTGCTTTTTTAACTGATTCTAATGTCAAAAAATTATAACCTGCTTCATAATTTCCGTTGTGACATTGAGAACAGTTTGTTTCAATGATCGCTTTGATGTCAGATGTGTAAGTCAAGGTAGAGGAAGTACAATCGATTTTAGCAGTTACAGGTGTTGTTTTAGCAGCTTCTTTGGTGCTTTTACATGCAGCGAAAGCAAATGCTATGGCGAGTGTAAGGAGTATTTTTTTCATGTTTTTTTATTAATTCCGTTTTAATTTCAATTTGTTTTTTCAACAGGTCGTTTGTGTTTCCAACGTTTATGTGTCCACAGCCAATATTGTGGATTTTCTTTGATGTCTTTTTCCAGCATCTGCGTTACCTTTTCAGTAATTTCTCCATATGCAGTTTCTAGTGGTTTGTCAGTTACATCAAAAAATTCAAAACTGTAATAGCCTCTTTTTTCTTTGTTAATTCTGCAATATACAATAGGATAATTATAGTCTTTGGCAAATTTTTCTGTCCCGAATAACACGCCTGTTTCCTGATTTAAAAAGGTGGTCCAGTAGCAACTCTTAGGGTTAGATGGGGATTGATCGATAGCAAAAATAGTAGCCGTAATATCCTTTATGTGTTCATCAAAATTATATTTCACTTTTCTGGATGAGATCATAAGTAACCCGTATTTACTGCGTGTTTTGCGCATTTTTTCATCGAAATACTTATTGCTTAAGGGGGTGTAGATTCCTATAGTATCATGTTTTATAATTGCATCAATAGCGACTGCAAATATCTCCCAGTTGTTATAATGACCTCCTGCAATGATCACGCTTCGTTTCTGTTCGAAATATTTATTTATTGCTTCCGGATTTTTGCATGTAACATGCTTTAAAACTTGTTTATTTGAAATAGTGAATGTTTTTAGACTTTCTACAACCAGATCGCAGAAATGTCGGTAAAATTTTTTGCAGATATCTTTTTGCTCTTTTTCAGTCTTTTCAGGAAATGATCGTCTGATATTATCGACAACCACCTTTTTTCTATATCCAAAAATAACAAATATCATAAAATATAAAAAGTTGGAAACCTTATATAGTAAAGGGAATGGGAGCATAGAGATGGGTATGATAATCAGGTAATAAAGCAAAAAGTTAATTATATTCATAAATGGGTCAAAGTTTTACTCCGTGTAAAAAATGCTATAAACAACTCGTTATTTTCTCAGAAATATTTTTTAAAAACAAAGATAAAGCATAGTTTTACAAAAATCTATTTAAATTTTGGCAAAAAAAATGATTGTTTCAAACAACAGGTAGATAAATAATTTCCAACTAAAAATATCAACAATATGAAAAAGTCAACTATTTCGAAATTACCATTATTAACCTTGTTTATAGGTTTGTTTTTTATAGCTCCTTCCTTCGCTCAAAAATCGAAAGGTGAAAAGAACAAGTTTATTGAAGGTAAAAATTATGATGTTCAATTTTATGAGCTCAAAGCTACTGGTAGAGGTAAAGCAATAAAAAGTTTGGTGTTCATCAAAGGTGGAAAAATTGAAGGCGATCTGATGTATGAAAAATTAGGAATGGATCCGATTGCTTACCGCGTAACATTGGATTCAACCTTTACCGAAGATGAAGCTGAAAGCCGAATAGTTTCTATAGAGGCGAAATCATCAAAAGACAAAAGTGATTTTGAATGGGAAGCAACCATTACAAATTTTGATATTGAAGGAACAGTTACTCAATCAAAAAATGGAGTACAAAAGAAGAAATATGAATTTTCCGGTTCAGTAAAAAGAAAAAAGAAATAGTTTCATTTGTATTATTACCCATAGCTCATGAATAGTATACTAAAAAGAAATTTATATTTTATCAAAGAGCATATTGGTATTTTTAAGGCGGCAAACAATTTCGATATTTTTGACCCTGAAACCAATGAAATTATCCTTAATTGCAGAGAAAACAATTTAGGTTTTTTTACGAAAATACTTCGTTTCTCAGATTATAAAAGAATGACTCCTTTTTGTCTGGAAATTACTACACTAGATGGAGCTAAGGTTTTAACAGTAAAGAGGGGTGTGTCAATTTTTCTTTCAACTGTTGAAGTTCTTGATGAAAACGATGTTGTTGTTGGTTATTTCAAACAGAAATTTTTCTCTATTGGTGGAAAATTCAATGTGTTGAATTCAAACAATGAAGTGATTAGCGTGTTAAAAGGAAAATGGACCAGCTGGGATTTCAAGTTTGTAAACAATGAGAATGAGTATGCTCACGTTTCTAAAAAATGGGCAGGAATTGGTAAAGAACTGTTTACTTCTGCCGATAATTATATGTTAGAGATATTTAACAATGTAGGTCCGAATGATCCTATAAGAATACTAATATTGGCCGCGGTTCTTTCAATTGATATGGTATTGAAAGAGTGAAACTATTTCAATTTTCGGCTCATTTCTCTTTCCGTATCACGTTTCTTAATGTCATCTCGCTTATCGAAGGTTTTCTTCCCTTTTGCTAATGCTATTTCCAGCTTTGCAAATCCTTTATCATTAATGAATAAACGAAGTGGAATAATAGTCAATCCCTGATCTTTCAATTTCCCCTGCAGTTTATTGAGCTCTTGCCTGTTCAGCAATAATTTGCGGTCCCTTTTTTCTGGGACATTGTTATAAGTGCCATTAAAATAGGGTGAAACATTCATGTTTCGAATAAATAATTCGTCACGAAGAAATACACAAAAAGCATCACTAATATTCGCTTTCCCTTCACGTATCGATTTTATTTCGGTTCCAGTTAGTTGGATTCCTGCCAGGTATTTATCAATAAAAGCATATTCATAAGATGCTTGTCTGTTCTTTATATTGATATTGTTTTCGATGCTCATGCGTATGCAAAGATAGTAAACGCCTCTTCATCTCAGCCAATGGAAGAATAAAAAACAAATATTATTTGACGATCAGAACAGGTACTTTTACATTGTGGCGTACAGCATCTAATGTGGTACCCAATAACATATCTTTAAACGCGCGATGTCCGTGTGCACCCATCACTAAAAGGTCGCAATCGCAATTATTGACAATCTCGGGAATACTTTTCTTCGGATTTCCAAAACCTATTTTAGTAAAAATCTTAAATCCTTTCAATTCTAGATCCGATTTATATTTTTCGAGATTGATCTTGTCGGATATTGTTTCTAGGTCATCAATTTCTTGTCCCATCATTCGAGCACCGGCAGTTTCTACAATGTGGATCAGAATATATTCAGCTGTGTTCCCTCCTTGAGAGAAGGCATTGCTGATGGCTTTACTATCGCTATTGCTAAAATCAACTGTAATCGCAATCCGTTTATATTTTTTTGTAGCAGTAATGGTAAGGTCTTCCGGTAAACCATCCGGAACTGCATGTTCTTTCTTTTTTACTTTTTTCAGGATCGGTGCAAAGGTGATATAAAGCAATAATAGAGCAGCACCAGATACGATAGGTACAATTGTAACGTAATAAATTAACGGATTTTCAGAAGCAGAAATCCATTCTTTTAATGTATCGTATACCAACTTAGCATTTAAGGAAACAATAATAAAAGCGACTGTCCAAGCGATGATTTTGATCCAGGTTTTGTTTGCAAATTCCCCCATATGCTTTTTATCGCTGGTTAAATGAATGAGCGGAATGATTGCGAAGCCTAATTGTAAACTTAAAATAACCTGACTTAAAATAAGAAGTTCTCCCGTCGCGCCTTCACCTAATATGTAAATGGTAATAAACGCAGGGATGATTGCAATCATACGTGTTATTAATCTTCTAAGCCACGCCTGCATCCTCAAATTTAAATAGCCTTCCATAACAATTTGTCCAGATAAGGTTCCTGTTAGTGTTGAACTTTGTCCGGCAGCTATCAGTGCTATTGCAAATAAAATAGGAGCGAAGCTGTTTCCTAATATCCCATTTAAAAGACGGTGTGCTTCCTGGATCTCTGTAACACCGGTATTTCCAGTTGTAAAAAATGCTGCTGCAGCAAGTATCATTATGGCGGCGTTTACAAAAAAAGCCATGTTGAGGGCTACAAATGTATCAATGAAATTAAATTTGATTGCTTCTTTAATCCCTTTGGATGAACGTTCAATTTTTCTGGTCTGAACCAAAGAGGAATGCAAATACAAATTGTGAGGCATAACGGTAGCACCAATAATTCCAATAGCAATATAAAGTGCTTGCTTATTAGGTATAGAAGGCAATAAACCTTTTACGAATGCTGCACCATTTGGTTTTGCAAAAAACAATTCAGTTATAAAAGCTAATCCGATAGTGGCGATAAGCGCTAAGATGAGTGCTTCCATTTTACGGATACCATGCTTTTGTAAAACCAATATCAGTAAGGTGTCGGCAACAGTTATGGATACCCCGACCAAAAGTGGAATGTGAAATAACAGCTGAAGTCCAATTGCCATTCCTATTACTTCTGCAAGGTCACATGCAGCAATTGCAATTTCTGCCAACAACCAATTGAAAAAATTAATTAGCGGATGGTAAGCCGTTCTGGAGGCTTGGGCTAGATCTAATCCTCTTACCAAACCCAACCGAGCACTTAAACTTTGTAAAAGTAAAGCCATCAAATTACTCATCAACAAAACCCAAATCAGCGTATAGCCAAACTTGCTCCCTCCTGCAATATCCGTAGCCCAATTGCCTGGATCCATATAACCAACACTAACTAAGTATGCCGGACCAATAAACGCAAAAAGTTTCTTCCAGAATCCTGATTTTGTGGTCGTATCAATACTTGCATTGACATCTGATAATGATTTCTCTGAGTTTAAACGCATTTTATTTTTTTATGGCTAAAATATTTTTTGCTGCCTCGTTGCTAATGAAAATGGGTGTGTTTTTATTTATTATTATTTGCAGCGACTTATCAAATTCTACCATGTTTTTTATTTTGATCTCTTTACCCAAAGCAATTCCTGCCTTGTCTAAATATTGCAGAAATGCTGCAGAATGGTCAACAACACCTGTCATTATCAAAACATCGTTTTGTTTGAAAACGGAAATAGGTTTTGATTTTTGAATTTGAAATTTTCCATTTTTATCTGGTATCGGATCACCATGTGGGTCTACCTTAGGATAGTTAAGGAATTTATCTATTTGGCTAATCAGCTTCTCGGAATTTATATGTTCGAGTTCTTCCGCTACATCATGAACCTCATCCCATTTGAAATCAAGTTTTTCTAACAAAAACATTTCCCATAAACGATGTTTTCTGATGATATTTAAGGCAACTTTTTCACCTTTGGAAGTAAGTGAAACACCTTGATACTTCCGATAATTTATTAATTTTTTATCGGAAAGTTTTTTGAGCATATCGGTCACAGATGCAGCTTTCGTTTTTACTCGGTCTGCAATGGCGTTAGTGGTAACTCCATCTCCATCTTGTTCAATAAGTTTGAAGATTGCTTTTAGGTAGTTTTCTTCTGTAAAAGAATGCATCTTGTATTTGTTTTAAGACAAATATAAATAATATTTTAGACTAATCTAAAAATATGAGCATATTTTTTTATAGAAAAAAATTGGTTTAAGCGAGCAAAATGTAAGGCCTCTTATGATTCTATCCTTGTTGAACTACATTGTTTTGTTTATACCTTTTTTTTCATAATTTAACCTTTTGAATCCCTATCATTAAAAATTAAGAAGTATACGATGGAGATTTTGCTGTAGGCGAAAAGAATTTTTTTATGAATGGCTCTGCTATTTCGCCTGGGGCTTATTTCATTT
>Ga0209596_1000310_pt1 | contig 45752 bp, 41 predicted proteins | sample M_130807_MF_Meta_FD_187314 | JGI IMG/M metagenome (GOLD analysis project Ga0209596, IMG submission 187314) | Freshwater microbial communities from Lake Montjoie, Canada to study carbon cycling - M_130807_MF_MetaG (SPAdes) (version 2) | ecosystem: Environmental > Aquatic > Freshwater > Lake...
GATTTCGCGTACCAAATGTCCCTTGCCTGGGCCGCCTATCGAGGGGTTGCATGGCAAAGCTGCCACCTTGTCGAGACTGGTAGATATTAGTAGCGTCTTGGCACCGAGCCGAGCCGAAGCTATCGCTGCCTCGCAACCGGCATGCCCAGCTCCAACAACAACGACATCGTATGCAGTTAGATTTTTGGTTGAACTTAACATAAGATAAGCTATTTTACACCTGTTAGGCATTAATCTCAAGCTCTGAGCTGCTTGACCACCATGACATTAAGGCTTACGCTAAAACTATGTTTTCAGATTACCTGGCAGAATTCTTAGATTATATGGAGATCGAAAAAGGTCGAAGCCTCAAGACTATCGAGAACTACTCGCTATACCTGAACCGTTTTTATGAGTACGCTGGCGATATTGAGGTTGGTAGTATCGACATTGCCCTGGTTAGCAAGTGGCGACAGTGGCTTAATCGGTACAAAGGCAGTGATGGCCGAGAGGTCAGCAAAACTACCCAAAATTACCACCTCATCGCCCTGAGGTCGTTTTTGAAGTATATGGCGAGGCGCGACATCGCGACTCTTGCTCCCGAAAAAATCGAGCTAGCTACTAGCAAGCGGCCGCAGGTAAGCTTTTTGGATGCCGAGGAGGTACTGGCACTCTTTGAGGCCACCGATAGTAGCAATATCGTCGGGCTGCGCGATAGGGCCATATTAGAACTACTGTTTTCGACCGGGCTGAGGGTCTCGGAGCTAGTTAAGCTCAATCGCGACAGCATTAACCTCGATAAGGGCGAGTTTAGTGTTCGGGGCAAAGGCCAAAAGGACCGTCCAGTATATGTCAGCGATTCGGCCAAAGATTCGATTTATAGCTACCTCAAGGAGCGCCACGATAGCTTTGAGGCTTTATTTGTACAGGCTAGCAAGCGTAAAAATAGCCAAGACATCACCATTAGCCGCCTAACGCCGCGAACCATCCAGCGCATTGTCGAGCGCTATCGCACCAAAGCTGGCATTACCAAGCATGTTACGCCACACACGCTACGCCATAGCTTTGCGACTGACCTGCTGGGCAATGGTGCCGACCTACGCAGTGTGCAGACCCTTCTGGGGCATGCCAATATCGCCACCACCCAGATATATACGCATGTTACCGACCCTCAGCTCAAGGAAATCCATAAACAATTTCATACTAAAAATAGTAAAGGCTGAGTACTACCCTGATAGATCAAGCGTGTATTTGGCCGAATTAAGAGTAGTTGCTTAGTCACAATTAGGGCCGATATTGCCCGACACCAAGGTCAAGGCGTTATTATAGGTGTTGACGACTGCAGTTTTGCAAATACCATAGCTGACATTGTCAGATGACCCTCTGCCTGCGTACAGGACTGAGGTGCCAATTGTTTCTATTGCGCTTGGCAAAATTATCTTTTCGGCTTTGACACGACGGTAGAGGTTGCCGACCTTGGCAGTAATGTCTATCTGCGCCTTGTTGCTCTGGGCAGGTGCTACTGCACTGCCATCAGTACCGTAGGCAGTAAAGGCGAAGTGGGTACCTTTGTAGCGCGGGGTAATTCGAATCGCGTAGTTATAATTCCCAACATTTGCGGCGGGTATACTAGTTGCTGATGCAATCGAGAAGCCACTTTTGCCGGTAGCATTATTCGTAGTGCACTTATACAGGCCACTGGCGTTGCAGGCAGTATTTACAGCAATGTAGGGTTTGATTTTGTTGTTGTTGTTGCCAGGAGCAAACAGCAAGGTAGAGTTTATGAAGCCACAGGTACCAGTCGCGGTGGCTCCAGTTGTGCAGCCAGCAAGCGTGGTCTTGGGCCAATAGACAATGTTCATCTCGACCATTGCAGCGTTACTATAACCTTCGACCGCCGGATAAAGACTAGCTGTAAAGTCTGCGAGGTTAGCAGCAGTGTCGCCGAGGCTCGGGGCGTTCCAGCTCAACTTCAGGTAGTAGGGTGTGCCAGTTCCCAAGCTAGACACCGGGTCATATACGAACTGCGTGGTGCGGTCGGTCTCCAAAAAACCCTCATAGGTGGAGGTAAAGCGACTCGTAACCGTAGCGCAAGTAATGGTTTGGTCGGTAGCACTGATGTTTGAGAAGGTGCTGTCCCCGGTTGTATCGCATGTATCAGTACTGTATGTCGGCGTAGTAGAGAGCTTCGCGACCGCGTCCTTAACCCCTGCCTCGGCAGTCTGGAGTGCTCGGTTCGATAGCTCGGTGTTGCTGGCTTGCTGTTGCTCGCGCACCGTAAGGGCGGCGATACCTCCGACCATCACAATTAGTACCAGGCTAATGGCCAGCACAAATAGTAGCGATGTAACGCCCGCTGGGCGGCTGGCTAGTTGGTTCGGTAGTCTTTTCAATAGTTTATTCGATAATTTATTCATAAGGTCTTTCACTGGTGTCAATTATAGCAAAGATGCCACAATATAACATCCTACTGGCTACCCCTAATATTGACAGCGGTATTAAGAGTCAGTTTATTGCAATAAATGTTGTTGCTAGCACAAGTGTCGGTGCCTGTGACTGGGGTGCCAGTAATAACCTGTAGCCTAATTGTAACCGACGATACACCCGGATATGCCGTTGGCTTAGACCCTGCAACCTGAGAAACATTAAAGTTGGCGGCCGTAACGTTGGTATTGAACACCGACTGAGCCGGACTAAAAATAATAAAACAATCATCTGGCGCCGAATCAAAAGTATTAGCTGAAGTAGATTTGTTGATGACTTTAGCTTCTGGACCTAAAGTTAGATTATACCTAACGACTCTGCGGTCGGATTTTTTGTAGACACATAGAGTGTCAGGGCCAGATTTAGATGGCTCAATGAGCTGCCCGAAGCGCACATCGCGCGAGATGGTATCGAGCACATTTCGGGCGTTTTCTTGATTAGTGCGGACGCTCCCGGCAAACACATAAAACCTCAGCATCCCAACAAAAACCACCAGTGCCAAAGCGAACATTGTACCCATCACAACTATCGCAAAGAGCAGCTCAATAAAAGTAAAGCCGGGTCGGGTACTGGCTCGGTACTGGCGGGTAGGGGAAATTATTTTTTTCATAGTTGGCTTCATCGTTGTTTAGTTAATAATATGGTGTTAGTGACCTTCTCGTCTGGCGAATTGTTGGCGGCCTTGTAGCTAACCGTCACTGTTGCCTTGGTGGATTCATTTGTAGCATCGATAGCACTGAGAGTAATCTGCACTGTGGGGCTATTGAGGTTTGGGGCGAGGGCTCTGGCGCTGTCATTGCAGTTGGCGGTGCTGGTCTGAACCTTCCACCATCTACCTACTGGTGTATTTACTGGCTCCATACAAAACGGGCTAAATGGCGATAAGGTATAGCCCCTCATTGCAGTGAGGTTGTTGTTGTTGGTGTTGTTGGTGACGGTAGGCCCGTCCAAAAAAGAGGCCAGGGAGTTCTCGGAGCCATCCCACGCCAGCGAGTCGCGGTAGGTTTTGAGCGCATCGGCCTGGTACTGAGCCAAGAACAGCGCCTGGGTGCGGTTTTGGGCTGTTTGGGCCGATTTGTAGCTGCTTAGTGCGCCACCGAAAGCGACGCTAATAACCGCCGATAAAATCGTAAAGGCAAATAGTACCTCTATCAGGGTGTCGCCTGCGGGTAGGTGAGGTCGGCGCGATGACATAAGCTTTTTCATAAACTCAATTATATACCAATTATGGCTGACTGTCTGTTGTCTGCCCTCTAGACGCCCAAGGCTAGTACTATTTTATTTTAATTTGCTGTGTAAACCACTTTTGCTGCCAAAAGTGGAGCAAAACCAACCGACTGTGCTTCGCCCCAATAAGCGCCCCAGCCTACCGATCAATCTTGATCCAGAATAAACTTGCCCTGATTGCTAGCGCTTCAGGGCTTCAGACAATCCTGGATAATGATTAGTTCGATAGCCTGTTGCTTTCTTGGAGCTCGATGTCGGTGCAGGACCGGCAACAGAAGGCAGTGAGCATGTGCAGCAAAAGTGATGGTTAATGAGATTAATTTAAAAACAATTGCATTATATAATTATCGCTGCACATGTCCTCTGTCATTTGACCACCAGCAGACTTTGGTTGTTTGGTATTGCGAGGTCAAAATTGGCGTAGTACTGGTCGGTACCAGCGGCGAACTTATCTAAGTCGCTATTACCCGAGCCAGGTAAGCCCAAGGCCAGCCTGAGTACCGACTGGCGGTCAGTGACGTAGCTATCAATATTCGAGGCACTGCCGATATCTTCTGCACCATTCGGAACCGCAAAAGCGTAGCTCTGGCCGGTGTTATTGCGAAATACAAGTAGCATATTAGGATTATTGAGGGCTGATAATTTTATTGGATCTGTAGACAGATTTGAATTATCATAACATGATATAAATTTAGCGCAGCCATTAGCATTTGCAATAAACCACTTTAACTCTGCAGGCATACTAATATTACTGGTTTCGTAGACACTGATAGTATAAGGGGTTGTGCGCGACTGCTTGAGCTTATAGACGGTGATAGTACTCGAATTGTTACTTAGCATAATCGCCTGCCCGAAAAGCTCAAAACCAGAGCCGGGCGACGTGGTAGCCTGCCCTTGCTGAGCTTGGTTGCGAACCTTAGCGATTTCACTCATCACCTGGCGTGCGGCGTCGTCGGCGGCGGCCTTGCGCCGTGTCGCGAAGGTACCAATGACAACCCCAAAAAGTAGTGCCGAGATGGTCATTACCAATATAACTTCGATGATCGCTAGGCCTGATGGGTGCGATGACATAAGCTTTTTCATAAGCCTAATTATATACCAATTAGGTTTATTTGTCTGTTGTCTGCCTCTCGAGATCTGGCGTTTTAAGGCACCTAGACGCCTTAGGCTAGTATCACTTAATTTTAATTTATGTTTTTATTAGTTACCACTTTTGGTATCAAAAGTGGAGCAAAAATAACCGACTTTGCTTCCCTCCAATAAGCGCTCCAGGCTAGCGAACAATCTCTATCCAGAATAAACTTGCCCTGATTGCTTGCGCTTCAGGGCTTCAGACAATCCTAGATAATGATTAGTCCGTTAGCCTGCTGCTTTCTTGGAGCTCGATGTCGGTAAGGGGCAGCACAGCCGTAAATGAACAACTTCTGGTGTTTTTTGGTGGTCTAGCCAGCTTGGGTTAGTATTATTTTATTTTAATTTATTATCTTTTATTTTAATTACCACTTTTGATGGCAAAAGTGATGATTAATGAGATTAGTTAAAAAGACAATTATTATTGCTGCGCATATCCTCCGTTGGTTTCTGCCGACATCGAGCACCAAGAAAGCAGCAGACTAGCGGGCTGATCTGCATTTAAGGATTGTTTGAAGACCTGAAGCGCAAGCTATCAGGGCAAGTTTATTCTTAAATCAGACTGGCTGTTAGGCTGGGGCGCTTATTGGGGCGAGCCACAGTCGGCTGGTTTTATATTACTTTTGCCATCAAAAGTGATGATTAATGAGATTAGTTAATGAGATTAGCTGATATTAATTAAAAAGATAATTATTACCGAATCTGCCCTCTAGCTAGAGTATGCTCAGATACCAGTCTGCAACCTTGGCACCGAGTAATAGCCCAAAGTACAGCCCGAGTATCAAAAACGGCCCAAACGGTACCATTACTAGATGGCGCTGTTGCGGTTTAAGCCTTTGTAGCACAAAAATACCATAAATTGCGCCTAGCAAATACGCCATAAATATACCCACCACCAAGGCCTTGGGCTCGAGCAGCAGCCCCATAATGATTATTAGACGAATATCGCCCGAGCCTAGCCACTTGCCACGGCTAAAGTACCACAGCGCCGTAAAGGCCATTACGGCCAGCCCCAGCCCCACGAGCTGCGGCGTGAGGCTGCTCCAGCCTACTGTAAGCCCCTTTAGCCCTAGTGATACTAACGCCAGACAAATGGCCGGTAGTGTAAATTTGTCGGGCAGCTGCATATGCAGAGCGTCGTACACAAAGCTCGCCACCAGCAACACCGAGATTCCCAGCAACAGCCCGAATTGTACCCAAGCATATACAGTGTTCATGGTTAGGCCAGAGCTTACAAACAGCAGCACAAAAAGCGCGCTCGTAGCTAGCTCGACTGTCGGGTACTGAGCACTAATGGGCTTATGGCAGTAGCGGCACTTGCCTGCTAGCGTCAGATAGCTAACTACTGGCAGCAGATCATACCAAGCCAGCTGATGCTTGCAGTGCGGGCATTTTGAGCGGCCGTCGGCCACCGAGATGTCTTGGCTGGTGCGCCAAACCCAGGCATTGACGAAGCTGCCCAGCACCAGACCCCAAAAGCCAAACATCACGACCAATACTATATATAGGCTTGTTTCCATATCTCTATCATAAAGCCAAAGCGAAATAATTTCAAAAGTTCGGCGTGGCGGCTATTTGGTTAATTTTTGGCTGGTAGCGGGCTTTTACGGGGCTCGAAAGCGTTTAGTCCCAAAGTGCCCCTCTGCCCTATGTCTTCTGTCCTCTAGATGAGCAAGCTAGCATCACTCAATTCTATATTTTTATTAACTACCACTTTTGGTATCAAAAGTGGAGCAAAAATAACCGACTGTGGCTCGCCCCAATAAGCGCCCCAGGCTACCGAACAATCTTGATCCAGAATAAACTTGCCCTGATTGCTAGCGCTTCAGGGCTTCAAACAATTCTTAAATACTTTATTAGCCTACTAGTCTGTTGCTTTCTTGGAGCTCGATGTCGGTGGAGGACAGGCAACAGACAACGTAAGACGGAGGGCATGTGCAGCAAAAGTGATGACTAATGAGATTAATGATATTAATTCGTATTAATCAAAGGAATTATTACCGCCTCAGACCGCTGGCACTCTATCGAACCTACCAAAAACCCCGCTGGTTGCGGGGGCTTGGTTTAGCTCTTTTGAGCCAAGGCGAACGGATCGGGAGGGGCTAGTTGCCGGTGCACCAGGTCGTAGAGGTAGTAGTATAATTAGCTGTTGTTGTGGTGGCATTTTCTAAATAGACTGTAACTACTAACTTACCACTGTTTGCTGCTGTTGCAACCGTATTGTTCGTACAGGTCTGCGTATTGTATGTAACATTCATATTGCTGGCTGCAGCGGTAGCGCTGATTGTATAATCCGCATTAGCAGGGCTTTTTACATCTCCCGTGATACTTACAATTGGCGCGCAGTTAGCAAGGATTAAAGAAGTTCCGCATGTTGTAACAACACCGCTAGCGCCAGGAGCTTGAGTTGGATAATATCCACTGTTGTTAGCTGCAAATTGTTCGGCAGCTGATTGTACCCTGCGAGCATCGTTTTGACGTCGGCTGTTTCGCTGCGTTCTTTGAAGTTGCGGAACTACTAGGAACACTGCAAGCATTATGATAGCCGCGATGACCAACACAATGATGACTTCGATGATGGTAAAACCATCCTTTTCTCTTAATTGATTTAACTTACTTTTTAACATTATTCCTCCTGTTATTTATAAATTTTAGTTACTATGATTTCCCCTTACGATTAATAATACTGGCTATTAGCATAAGCGTCAATAGATTATTGCTAGAATATTATGGATTTTTTGAAGCCGTTTTTTAGCTAAATTGCAGCTCTGCCCGGGGTGGCAAATGGCCGGTGGTATTAGCTAGGTTTATAAACCTACTTAGAAGCCTACTTGCCACCTGTAACACTACCAGCACCACCGCCTGCGGAGTTGCTATCGACCACCGTGACCAGCCCATATATTGGGTATAGTACCGCGACCACAATAAACATCACAACTACGCCCAAAAAAACTATCATTACTGGCTCGATGATGCCCGAGATATTTTTAACGGTCTGGTCGACCTCTTCCTCAAAAAAGCTAGCGACTTTTTCGAGCATTCCGCCCAAGCTACCAGACTGCTCTCCGACATTGATCATTTGCGGCACTAGCTTTACTATTTCGTCGTGGGCCTCGAGTGCCGAAGATAGCGATTCGCCGGTGCGGACTTTTTCGGAGGCCTTATCGATAACGGCTTGCACCACGACATTATCGACCGACTCGCCGGCTATTTTGAGCGATTGTAGTAGCGGCACCCCACTATTGACTAGCGAGCTCAAAGTACGGGTAAAGCGCGCGGCATAGACCTTTTTGAGTAGCGGACTAATTAATGGCAACTTCAGCTTGAGGCCGTCGAAGGCTTTGCGGCCGCGCGGTGTTTTGATGTATGCCCGCAAGCCAAAAATAATCGCAATTAGTAGCAGCACAAAGACATACCAGAAGCTTATTATGAAATTCGATACAGCAAGCAGTATTTGGGTCAAAAACGGTAGTTTCTGGCCAAGCTCTTTGTATAGGTTAGCGACCTGGGGCAAGACGGTCGTAACCATAAATATCACCACACCAATAATGACAGCAAATACTATTGCTGGGTATATCAGTGCGCCACGGACCTTACCAAGTATTTGTTGTTCTTTTTCTTGCTGGTCGGCCAAGCGCAGCAGTGACTCGTCGAGAGTACCAGACTGCTCCCCGGCATCGACCAAGCTGATGAAAATATGATTAAACAGTTCCGGATACTGTCCAAAAGAGTTCGCCAGGCTCTGCCCTCCCTCGACGCTAGAGGCTATTTTAGAAAGTGTGGTCTTGAATTTTGGGTTGCTGACTTGATCGATTGCGGTATTGAGTGCTTGGGTTATTGGTAACCCGGCCTTGACTAAGGTTGCTAGCTGGCGAGTAAATACAACTCGATCTTTGGCTTTGATTCCTGTGCCAAAGAGGTTTTTCTTCCAGATTGGATCGGCTTCGGAAGCCTCTTGGATCTTGATCGGATAAAGAGATTTTTCGATTAGTATTGAGGCTGCCGAGCTTTTGCTGTCGGCGCTAATTTTGCCCTTGCGTGTTTCGCCGGTCTGTTTTTCTTTGGCGGTGTAAACATAATCAATCATTGCTCGGCTACCTTTGCATCAATCGTTCAAATTCTTCTAGGTTGACAGCAAAGCCACGGGCTACCTCGTGGGTTATTTTGCCCTGGTGAATAAGCTTTACCAGCGTGCTGTCCATGGTTTGCATACCTGCCTCAGCGCCAGTCTGAATGACGGCGTCGATTTGGTGAGTTTTGGCGTCACGAATAATGTTGCGAACTGCGGCATTGACCACCAGTATTTCGGCGGCGGCGATTCGTCCGCTTCCGACCATTGGTATTAGGCGTTGGCTAACGATGGCCATCAGGACATTGCTAATTTGGATTCGAATTTGTTGCTGTTGGTGAGGGGGAAAAACATCGATCATACGGTCTATCGACTGAGAAGCAGAGTTGGTGTGCAAGGTAGCGAATACCAAATGGCCGGTCTCAGCGAGCGTCACGGCGGTCGAGATTGTCTCGAGGTCGCGCATTTCGCCGATTAGAATCACATCTGGGTCTTCGCGCAAGGCCGAACGCAGGCCGGCACCAAAGCTTAGGGTATCAAAATGCACTTCGCGCTGAACTACTATCGACTGCTTGTGATGATGCTGGTACTCAATAGGGTCTTCAATGGTAATGATGTGTAGGGCTTTTTCGGTGTTGATTTTGTCTATCATAGCGGCTTGAGTAGTCGATTTGCCCGAACCGGTCGGGCCTGTTACCAGCACCAACCCGCGTGGGAATTCGGTGAAAGTATTGATGATTTGTGGTAAGCCCAAATCTTCGATAGTACGAATCTGAACTGGTATCAGCCGAAGTGCTACCGCGAGGTTGCCCTTTTCGTGGAAGGCATTGACCCTAAAGCGCCCGAGGTCGCCATAAGCGAACGAAAAGTCGAGCTCCAGATCGGCTTCCAGCATTTGCTTTTGCTGGTCATCTAAAATCGAATTCAGAAGAGCCGATACATCGCTTTGCTTCAAATCGATCGGCTTTTCGACCTTGATTAGTGCGCCGTCAATACGCAGCATTGCCGGCAAGCCGACCTGCAAATGAAGGTCCGAGGCATCGCGGCGCAAGACTTCATCGAGCATTGGCTCGATTCGAATTGTTGATTGTGGGGTTGTTTGTTCCATATGCTCCTTTAGTTTAGCTGTCGGCCGACACTCTCGAAACTTCTTCGATGGTAGTGGTGCCAGTTAGGGCTTTTAATATGCCGTCTTGTTGCATGGTTAGCATGCCGTCTTTTTGGGCCTGGGCCTGAATAGCGCTTGAGGTGGCTTCTTTTAGCAACAGTTGCTCTATGTCTTTGTTCATCTCAAATATTTCATAGATTCCAATACGGCCCTTGTAGCCGTCGTCGCAATCTGCGCAGCCTTCCCCCTTGTATAGAGTATAAGCGTTTTGACTCAAGATTGGCAAACCTTTATAACCCAAATTTTCCTCTACCATCTGTAACTGGCTTTGATCTTTGGGCAAATAATTGCCGACAACTCGGTTGATCATATCGACTGCAGCCTGCGTGGCTTGCATTGGCTTGCGGCACTTTTCGCAGACCTTACGAACCAAGCGCTGGCCCATTACAACATTGATGGTGCTGGCAATCAGAAACGGCTCGATACCCATATCTAAGAGCCGCGGCAGTACGCCCGAAGCCGAGTTGGTGTGCAAGGTCGATAGTACCAAGTGGCCCGTTAGCGACGACTGTACGGCCAAATCGGCTGTTTCGTGGTCGCGGATCTCACCGACCATAATAACATTGGGGTCTTGACGCAAAATCGAACGGAGACCGTTAGCAAAGGTCAGCCCCACGGCATTATTAACTTGCATCTGATTAATACCATCCATTTTGTACTCCACCGGGTCCTCGAGAGTCACGATGTTGATTTTGGGGCTCTTGATGGTCTGAATAATTGCATAGAGAGTGGTCGATTTACCCGAACCTGTCGGGCCGGTCGATAGTATCATTCCATACGGCTTGGTGATGGCTTTTTTGAGCACCTTGGCCGAACGGCCCTTAAAACCAAGTGAGTCGATGTTTAAAATACCCTCCGACTTGTCGAGCAAACGAATTACAATCTGTTCTCCAAACGAAATTGGTGCAATTGCGATGCGCAAATCGACTTCTTTGCCATTGGCTCGATACTGCGCCTGGCCGTCTTGTGGTATACGATGCTCGTCGATTTTGAGGTTAGACAATATCTTGATACGCGATATCAGCGCAGCCTCGGTGGTCTTTGGCAGGCTCATGACCTCTTGTAAGATACCATCGACACGAAAACGGATTTTGACAGACTTCTCGCGGGGTTCAATATGTATATCCGAAGCCTTCGAGTTGATGGCATACTCAAAAATAGTATTAAGGGCGCGGGTAATGGGGGCGTCCTGAACGATGCTCTCGATTTTTTTAGGGTCAGACTTTTCGAAGTTCTTGAGGTCTTCGGATATTTTTAGAGCATCCTCACCTTCTTCGCCCACTAAGGCCTCACCCACCTCTTCAGATATACCAGAAGTATAGCTATTGATCCATTTATCGATTTGGCTCTTTGGTGCCATGTAGGCATTTATGGGATAGCCGGTTTTGCGCGACAAAAAATCTATCGCTTGCAAGTTTTGTGGGTCGAGTGTAGCGACATTGAGCTTACCATCGACCACCCCAAAGGCGACCGACGAAAAACTTTCGGCGACATCACGCGGAATAATTGCCAGCACTTCGTTCGGAATGGTGATATTGGTAAGATCCACAAATGGCAAGTTTGAGCCCATCGCAATTAGCTTGGTAGCGTCATCTTCTTTAATAACTTTTTGATCCGTCAACAGCTGTATCAGGCTTTTGCCCTGCTGCAAGGCCTCGACCTTCGATTGCTCTAGCTGCTGAGGGCTCAAAATACCCTGCTGGGCAATTATCTGCTCTATTTTGTGTTCTATTTCGGCCGAAAGGATCATGCTTTTTAGGCCCTACTGCGGTTTGATGTTTTGACTGTAATCAATAACATCATTATTAAGCACCTTGAGCTGATCGGCATTGAATTTGGGGTTTACAGGGTGTGGTACCGAATACTTAATGTTGCTATCTTTGGTGGGCGGTGCGATATACCTATAAAGCAAGGCTACGGCGAGCACAAAAACAATAACCGAGACAATAATAATTATGATGTCTTTTCTTTTCATTCGAGCCCCTTTTCGGTCGGGTTAATATTGGCTGGCAGCTGGTAATAAACGGTAAAGGTGGCCGACGCCGTTACTGGACCAGATTTGGTGGAGCCGGTAATATTGAGCGTTACGAAGTCCATTACGCGTGCTGAGTTTTCGGTCTTTTTAATAAAGTCCTGAACTTGCGCGAAGGTACCATCGATAGTCACCGAAATCTGGTACGGCAGGGCTGCACTTGCCTGCGCTGCTGTGGTGGTGGCGGTAGCTGCACCGGATCTAGACACTGATGGTATTAGCACGCCAGACTGCTGACCCATTTTTTCAATCATGGCAATTAGCTCCTTGAAGCCGTCATTGTCGGGTAGGGCCGAGAGAATGGCATCTTTTTGCGATCTGCCATTGTTGGTGGGGGCAATGATAGCATCATAGTTAGGTAGTAGCTCAGCGAGGTCGAGCTTTTTTTGCTCTAGCAGCGCTATCGTCTTGTCCTGGGCCTTGTTTTTGTTGGTTTGGGTTACAAAATTGCCCGCCAGCCAATACACGAGTACCCCGCCGGCAATAACAATTAGGGCGATTAAGGCGATCATATAATAAACGAAGCGTCGGGTCGACTTGTCGTTGTCCTGCGAAACATCTGTTTTTGGTACAACTAGGGATTTTTTAGCGGCCGTTTGCTGAGGCTTATCTGGCATTACTTACTCCTCTGCTGTTTTAGTAGAGCCTGATCAACCTTGCAGGTGATAGAAAAAGATACTTGTCCGTCGGTTGATTTGCTAACAGACACTATAAGCGTATCGGTAAATACAGCCTTGCGCTCAAGATCTGCCTGAGGCAAGTAATTGAGGTTGTAAAGCTCCAGAACTGCAGCGAATTTTGAGACGTCTGCGAAGCTATTGGTGGTACCCGAAATCGAAATTACATCTTTGCTGTCGATGCCAACACTGGTTATGACGATATTTTCGGGAACGGCCTTAAATAGATTCGAAAATATCCTGCTAGCGTAGGTTCGCGAATTGTTGAGTGTGTAAAACGAAGCTAAGTTGGCCTGCAATGTAGCCGAAACTTGTTCGGTTGTCGACGACTTGCTTATATCGGCGTTGAGGTTTTTGATTTTATCTTCGCCTTGAGCAAAGGTGCCAACCAAAAATACCTGCAGCATTATTAATACAATTGCCACGGCTAAAAGTGACCCGCCCATTACAGCAGCGATTGCTATATAGCGGGTTTTTTTGGACTTATTGCGAAGCTTCGCCATGCGCGCCTCAGGCAAAAGATTAATCTGGATGCTCATTGGGCCAAATTCCTTAAAGCTAGGCCCAGAACGGTGGCATAATTGAGGCTAATACTGGCCAGAGTCTGTTGCAAATCTGCTGGGTAGCTGATGTTTGTCCAGGGGTTGCCGATTTCGACAGTTAGTTTGGTGGCGTTGGCGATGTACATCGGTAAGTTCGGAAGTGCTGAAGTGCCACCTGTTAGTATTATTTTTTCGATTTTAGATTCCGGGCTTCTGTCGAGGTGGTAAGCGATAGATTTATTGAGCTCCTCGACGACATGGTCAATAACCGGCTTGAGGGTTTTAAATACCTGCCCCTCTATTTTGTCTTCTTGGAGGCCGAATTTTTTCATGAACTGGTCAGATTGGGTTTCGTCGAGGCCTAGATTTTGCGATATTACTCGGCGCAAGGCTTTTGAGCCGACTCCAATGGATCGGACAATTTGTGGAACTTGGCCTGTGAATATTGCGATATCGCTCGAGAGGGTGCCAATATCTACTATAATTACAGTGTTATCAGTTTGGCTGGGTGCGGTTAGTGATCGGGCCAAAGCTAGGGCGTTGATTTCGAGCGTTAGAAGCTCAAAGCCGGCTTTTTGGATTATATTGAGGTATTTATTGGCGATATTATTTGGTGCGGCGACTAGTAGCACGCTAAGCTCGTCGGTTTCGGGATACTCTCCAATGACAGCCCAGTCGAGCTTGGCTTGATTGAGTGGTATTGGAATGTACTTGTCGGCTTGGTAGCTAATGCTCTCCCCTAGCTCGTTATGAGGCATTTTGGGGACTCTTATGATAGATGTAAATGAAGAGGTCGAAGGGATTGCTGCAATCACATTTTTGCTCGATATATTGGCATCGCTGGCGAGCTGGCGAACGTATTCGGCGATTCTGTCTTGGTCGATTGGCGAATCGCTGGAGAGGAGGTTTTCGGGTACATCAATATCTCCGTAAGTTACAAGCGTCGGCTTGCCTCGGAGCTCCCTGAGCTGAGCAACTTTAATACTGCTGTTACCTAGGTCAAGTCCAAAATAATTTTGTTCTTGATTAAAAGATTCCATATATCAATTTTAGCATAATTTTAGCATAAGCATAATCAAATAATTATTTTTTTGGAGAGTCTAAAACCTCGGCTGATATTCGCTGGAGTCGATCTTGACGGAGCTGTCGCCCTTGAAGACGCTACCGTAGTCGATACCAGGGGGTGGATACACCACACTCTGCAGGGTGAGGTTGATTTTTTCAGCGGGGTCATGGGGTGGTACTGCCTGTCCGTTGTAGCCGAGTATATAAGCTCGGCCAAATATAAAGCCTGACTGTGCGCTCAAGAAGCCATTGATGGTTAGCTGGTAGCCACAAAATTTAGCCGGGGCTGTATCGCAGGTCGATATAGTACCAGTGGCATATATCGAGGCATCGACCTGCGGTGTGGCAGAGAGAACCTTGACATTGCCCTTGACGACAATTGCTAGGTTCGGAACGTCTCTTGGGTTGGTGTAGGCTGTAGTGCCGTAGCCAATATTTTGTCCGATGGTTAGGTCGCGTTCGACCAAGATTGTTACCCGACCTTTTGTTAGCGAGTAGCTGCCGAGATTAGTGCCGGTGTATTTGACTATTATACCGTTGGGGCAGTCGGCGAGATCAACTGAGGTGGGGATACCACTTACAAGGGCTGTATCTGTTTTGCAGGCGGCCGGCAGATCGTTGTAGGCGGCCTTAACACCAGCTACTACTTTGTCGGTTCCGCCATCAACTAGTGAATAAACATTGAGTACCTTATAGCCAGAGCCGTTGCTGCAATTAGTGCCGCCCGTTGCCTCTGCATTGGTCAGGATGTAGTTTTTACGGCTACAAAATGGCCCATCCCCACCGACCTTGGAGATTATTAGAAACTCAACCTCTTTGTCGGTGGTAACGCGGGCACCTGGTAGCGTATCGCTAGCAGAGTTGCCGGTGATTGTACCGTTAGCAACCACATTGCCGTTGGTAGTCTGGAGCCAAGGATAATTCGCGGTGACGGGTGGTGGCGACGGGATCGCTTCGATAAACCAATCTACATATGTCACGCTGCCATTATAAACTGTTAGGCCAGATACAGTACAAACACCAGACTGATTGGCTGCTGTACAGGTGAGGCCATTATTGTCTAATAGTACATTGCCTGGCAATGAAGTCTGTACTCTGTTGATTCTCCACCCCGACGGCAGAGTTATGATGTTTTTGTAATACCTCCCAGGAGTGTTCGCAAACTGGTCATTCCAAGTAACATAGACATTACTTCTGCTCCATGGGTTGGAAGTGCTATTGGTGTCAAATATTGGTGCTAGCGTATAAGGACTTTTGAGCTCTATCTTTGAGTTGCCTGGGTCTGAGTCTGTTCCCAAAATAGTCGAATTGCTTGCTAGCTTTTTAGTTGTCTGAATTGTCCCCGAATATCTTGGAGCATCTTCTATAAAAGTGTACTTCACCACCATTAAGCCTGGGTTTGACGTAGCAATACGAGCAGTTCGGCCGTTAAAATAGGTGCTAAATCCAACCCAAGTTTCGCCGTCTTCGCCTTGGCGCCACCACTCTCCCACCCAGCGGCCTGTTTTGACTACACCACCGACGTTTAGCTGCGTATCGTTAGCGAAGCCGCCATTTGCAAAAGCCAACGAAACATCTACCTGCAATTCACCAACACTAAGCCCGCCTTGCGCACCGCACCAAATAAGATATCTCCATGACTGAAATGAATACCCATAGAAATTTCCAGAAGTTCCCCATAAATCAATTGTGTTTGTATTTGGACTGTTATTGTTGTCAGTATCTAGGTGATTACCATTGTATGGGCTCGCCGCTATTGGTATTCTGCCAGGTACCGGCACCACACCTGCCACACCGCCAACACCTACAGCCGGTGTGATGGTGCCTCCATACGGCTGGAAGCCAGTGAGCACCAATAGACTATTCGCGTTGTAAGCCTGAGCGTGAGGGCTGGAGGATATGACTATTACAAAAGCTAATGCTAGTGCAGCTATGGTTCTAATGATGTACTTTTTGATCATTTGAGCAGCCCCTTTGCTATTTCTAATTGGGTCTGGTAGAAGTCGATAGATTTTTGTCCTTTTAATACAACTTCGATTACAGCAACCACAAAGCCGACATCTTTTTTGACACCACTAGGAGGCAGACCCTCGTCGGAGGTTATTAGGCCTATTTCCGATACACCTGGCTGGCTGATACTCTCCAGTACTTTATTGATCGAAGCTGCGCGTCCGGTATCATTGGGCTTAAAAAGTTTTGTGATCTCTCTGGCGAAGTCGTTAGCATTGGCATTGCCACTACCCAAAGGTAACTGTGTAGTAAAATACCCCGAGCCGTTTGTCTGGTCATGGAGTTTTAGTCTGGGGTCTCGGATAAGCTCATCTGCTACTTGCTGGGGTTTGATACTGCCAGCCAAGAGCCTTTTGTGGTAATCCTTGGCCTTGGTGTCGGCGTACTGCCTATCGGCGGCGAGCACTTCTGGGTTGCCCCAGTCTTTAATTTGTTCCGCTGGAGTCTTATTGACAACAGTATTGCCAAACCAAAAGTACAAAAGATAGCCCTCATAGTAACCGGTGGTTTTGGCAAGCTGGGTTTTGCCGCTAATGATGTTTTCGATATAGCTTTTTATGGTGCTGGCAGCGGCTGAGTCGCCAATATTATAAATAGCACCTTTGGTTTCTGCATCGTTAGGCCCGTAGCCTGTCACATAGCCAGCCAAGTACTGTGGCTCGAGAGTCTTTTTGAGTTCGGCGCGATCGGGTTCGGAAAGCTTACTAATGCCCGGGAAGGCATTATACGAAGCCACAGCTTTGTCGAATACTTTTTTGTTCTTAAGGCTGTTTCCAGCAAAAGTACCATTTGTAAAAGCACTAAATGCTAAGTAACCGGCCAGCGAAAGTACGGCCACTAGTATTGCTATAGCAAAAAGCTTGATACCTTTCTTAGGTTTTTTGGCCTTACTAGCATCCATTGTTCGGGTAGTATTAATAGAGTCGTTGCCCTTAGGGTGTTCTGGATTTATCTGTTGTTCCATATTTTTTTTACATTACCCTCATATATGAATACGATTATACCTCATATGCTTAACAATTTACAACGTTGGTCGATACAACCAAGAGCTGGTATAATTACACCTTATGAAAAAGCACAAACTATGTCATTAAGTATCGGAATCGTGGGGCTGCCAAATGTTGGAAAGTCCACACTATTTAATGCACTAACCAAAAACCGAGTATTGGCGGCGAATTATCCATTTGCCACCATCGAGCCCAATGTTGGTGTGGTTAATGTACCAGACGAACGAATAGTAAAACTCTCAGAAATTAGCAAAAGTGCCAAGACCGTACCAGCAAGCTGTAGCTTTGTGGATATCGCCGGGATCGTCAAGGGTGCCAGCGAAGGTGCAGGGCTGGGTAATAAATTCCTGAGCCACATTCGCGAAAATAATGTGATTGTGCAGGTCGTGCGGGCTTTTGAAAACGACGATATCGTGCATGTCGAGGGGCATATTGACCCAACGCGCGACATCGGTATTATTCGCACTGAGCTGTGCCTGGCCGATATTGTGTCGGTTCAAAACCGCATAGCACGCACCGAAAAAGAGCTCAAAACTAACCCCAAGCTGGGCGATATGCTGCAGGCTCTCAAAAAAGCTGAGTCGCTTTTAGACCAAACCGAGCTGCTATCGGAACACGCCAATGAGCTCGATTTGGACGCCATAAAAGACCTCCAGCTACTTACTGCGAAAAAGTTTATTTATGTATTCAATATCGCCGAAGACGACCTGGGCAACGGCGACTTTCAGGCTCAATTAGCCGAGCTCGTTGCCCCCAACCCGAGCGTCTTTTTGAGCGCCGAGACCGAAGCTCAGCTAATGGACTTGCCGGCGAGTGAAGCCAATGAACTGCTAGAGGCGTTGGGTCAAAAGGAATCGGGCTTAGATAGCCTCGTCAGGCTAGGCTACGATACTCTAGGATTGATTAGCTACTTCACTAGCGGCGAGCAAGAGTCGCGCGCCTGGACGATCCGCAGGGGTACACTGGCACCACAGGCGGCGGGGGTAATTCATGGTGATTTCGAAAAAGGCTTTATAAAAGCCGAAGTGGTAAGCTCTGAGGATTTTATTGCCTTTGGTGGCTGGGCCGGTGCTGGCGAAGCCGGTAAAACCCGAATAGAAGGTAAAGATTATGAGTTCCGAGACGGCGATGTAACTATCTTTAGGCACAACTAAAATAATTTTAGGATTTTTTCGGATTCGAAGTTTTCGAAGGTTTCGTGGCTTTTGTATATGAGCTACCAAATACGATATAACAAAAAACAGAGCAACTATTACCTGCTCTGTTTTTTGTTAATCAACTTATTTGGCGCGTTCAATATAGGTTGCGCTACGGGTATCGACCTTGATGATGTCGCCCTCTTTAATAAACTGCGGGGCCTGAATATTTAGCCCGGTTTCAAGTGTTACCTCTTTGGTGCTGGCGCTCGAGCTATTGCCTTTGTCGGCACCTGGGGCACTAACAACCTTGAGGGTGACATTTTTGGGCCACTCAAAGCCGATTATCTTATCGTCGTATGTCAGGGCGTCGATTGTGCCGCCCTCGATGATGTACTTCGGTATATTTTCGTCAACCGAGAGGTCGAGCTCGATGGTTTCGTAGCTGGTTTGATCCATCACACTAATTCTACCACCAGTGTTATACAGGTACTGTACTCTCTGGCGGCCGATTTCGGCAGGCTTAACCTTCTCGACATTTTTGAAAGTCTTATCGATAACCTGACCGGTTATGAGGTTTTTTAGCTTGGTATTGACGATGCTTCCGCCGCGCCCCATCTGCTTTTGGGCGTACTCGAGCACCTTGTATGGCACGCCATCGATATCGATTAGTGTGTCCTTGCGTAAATCTGTTACTCCGTACATATTTGCCTACTTAACAACAAATGGTAAGAGCCCTAAGTGTCGGGCACGCTTTAGTGCAACCGCGAGCATGCGTTGGTGTTTCATGCTGGCACCTGTCTTTTTACGGGTGTCGATTTTGCCGACGCTATTTAGATACTTCTGCAAAGTCTTGACGTCTTTATAATCGAAGTTATTGATATCTTCGCTGTATATTTTGTTCTGCTTGGTTTTGTAAAATTCTGCCATAGTAGTTTCTTTCTTTAGAACGGTATGTCGTCTAGGTTAATTTCGCCTTCGCCCATGTCATCGACAGGTGCTTCATCGGCTTTAGTTGGTTTGGTAGTCGAAGCAGATTTGGGTGCTTCAGGGGTAGTATAATCGCCACCTTCGGCTTGTCCGCCAACAAAATTGATGTCACTGGCGACAATCTCGGTGCGTTGCCTTTTGGATCCGTCTTCGGCTTCCCAGCTCTGGGTTTGGAGTCGGCCTACAATAAGTGCTTTGCGGCCTTTTTTGAGGTAGGTATTGACGAGTTCGCCGAGTTTGCCCCAGGCAACTACGTTATGATACTCAACGGCTTCCTTTTTTTCACCACTTTGATCCTGCCAGCTACGGTTGGTTGCGATACTAAATGATGTAACGTTTTGACCACCCGGAGTGGTGCGCATTTCTGGGTCACGGGTAAGATTACCCATAACTATTGCTTGGTTAAAATCTTTTGCCATTATTACTTTGCCTCGCTTTCCGCTAGTGGCTTCTCTGCCTTAGCAGCCTCTGGCTTAGCTTGAACGACTGGTTTTGTCTGGGTTGTTTTGCTAGGTACTGTGATATATCGGATGTTTTCGAGCGATACCACAAGATAGCGCATTACCTCTTCGGTAATTCTTAGAACTTGGTTGATTTTGGTGACTTTTGAAGGGTCGATTGATATTTCGTAAAAAACATAAATGCCCCAGTCTTGTTTTTTGATGGTATAGGCTAGCTTACGCTTGCCCCAATTGTCTTTTTTGTTGATTTTACCGCCGTTTTTAGTGAAAACAGCTTCGATTTTTTCTAATGTTGCGGCCAGGTCGATTTCTAGATCTGGGTGCAAGACTATTGCAACTTCGTAATTGCGCATTTAGTACTCCTCTCTTTGGCCCATTCGCTTTGCTGCGAAATCGTCTCCGTCTGGTTGATTAAAGTCGGAGCAAAAAGGTTAATTAATTTGACTGCTACTATTGTAGCTTATTTTGGGTCGTTGGTCAAGGATTCTAACCTGTTGACAGCATCACAAGCAAAAAACCATGCAAGCAGTTATAATAGGGCAAATGCAAAAGCTCATAACATCTATAATTGGCAAAAAGGTATTTAGTGTTCATGACGGCGCGGCTATCGCTGATGTAGTAGGCTGGCTTATAAACAAGGATAACTTCAAGATAGAGCTTATAGTGGTTATTACGAGAGATAGCAAAACAGAAAAGTATATTTTACCCGAAGACATACGACTATCGACCGACCGCCAGGTAATTATTAACTCACAAGATGACATTGCCGAAGCCGACGAGTTGGTTCGCCAAAGCGCAATGATAGCCAGCAAATACAGACTAATAGGCTCTAAGGTCGAGACGCAATCAGGCAAAAAACTAGGTAAAGTCAAAGACTTTAGTTTTGATTACACTACATTTTATGTCAGTAAGCTGCATATTATATCGCGGTTTCCAGAGAGGATTATTCGAGAGTCTTTTATAATCAACCGCTCGGCTGTGATTAAAGTGCAAGGTAACACGGTAATCATAAAAGATGCCCTAACAAAAGCCAAGGCTCAGCGGGCGGGCGCAAAAGTATTGCCTGCGTAAACAAAAACAAACTATACTGGTAATAATAAATAAGTGGAGGCAGTTTTTCTGGTAGCAATAGTTTGGGTTATTTTGGCTCTAATAATTGTGAGACTAATTCTCAAAAAGACCTAGCTCTTCGAGGGTTTTTTTGACCAAACTATAGCTATAGCCCTGCCTAGATAGATACTCAGTAAGTTTTTGTTTATTTTGGTATTTGGTTTGACGCACTTTTTTGGTTATAAGGTCGCTCAAAGAAGCTATTTGGGCCGTCTCGTCGAGTTGCGAGAGCACTTCGTTGATGATGTCTTTGTCGATACCTTTTTTTATAAGCTCGAGTCGAAGTACGCTGGTGGATTTTGGCTTAAGAAGCAAGCGGTTACGAACCCACATCGCAGCGAAGTCTTGATCGTTTAAATAATTTTGCTCAATTAGCCTTGTGATTGTAATATCTGCATCTTGAATGCTGAAGTCTTTGCGAGTGGTCAGGTAATCTTTGACTTCTTTTATACTGCGGGGTCGCAAAGCCAGGTATCGCAAGGCAAAATTATAGCTTTTAGACTTAGCCTGAGCGGATCTAAGATCGTTGAGTAACCCCGGGGTAAGTACTTGATCTACACGAAGTCCAAACACTGTTAGGTCGAGCTCGGTGAGCGCTAAAGCATACTTACCATCGACGAAAATATTGTAGTAGCCCTGGCGCTTTTTTTGTGGAGATATCTTGGTGATTACGGACATCTGAACTATTTTGGAAAGGACTTTGCTCGAATAATTTTATCGAGATCTTGCATAACTTTTGGGTGGTCTTTCAAAAATTGCTTGGCCGCTTCCCTGCCTTGACCTATTTTTTCGTCATTGTAAGAATACCAAGCTCCAGATTTGACAACGAGGTTTTCTTTGACAGCAAGATCTATCATGTCGCCGGCAGTGCTGATACCTTCGTTGTACATAATGTCGAATTCCGCGACCTTAAACGGAGCTGCGACTTTATTTTTGACTACTTTGACCTTAACGTGGTTGCCTATAATACTGTCGCCGTCCTTAAGAGCTTCGGACCTACGTATATCGAGGCGGACCGATGCATAAAATTTGAGGGCTTGCCCGCCTGAAGTGGTTTCGGGGTTTCCGAACATTACACCTATCTTCATGCGTAGTTGGTTGATAAATATAACGGTAGTGTTGGATTTGGCTATAACGCCAGTTAGCTTTCGAAGAGCTTGGCTCATTAATCGGGCCTGTAAGCCCATGTGGCTATCGCCCATATCGCCTTCTATTTCGGCCCTAGGCACGAGTGCGGCTACGGAGTCGATAACAACAATATCGACGGCACTGCTGCGTACAAGAGTTTCGCAGATTTCAAGAGCCTGTTCGCCTGTGTCTGGCTGAGAAATTAGTAGATCGTCGAGCTTAACACCTATCTTGGCTGCATACTCTGGGTCGACAGCATGCTCGGCGTCGATGAAGGCAGCTAGGCCGCCGCGTTTTTGTACCTCTGCTACTGCGTGTAGGGCCAAGGTGGTTTTACCACTAGATTCTGGGCCGTATATTTCGATAATGCGTCCTTGGGGTAAGCCGCCGCCAAGAGCGATATCAAGCGAAAGGCTACCGGTGGGGATTGTTTCGACAGCGACGTTCATGCCCTCGCCTAGCTTCATGATAGAACCCTGGCCAAATTGGCGTTCGATTTGTTCGACAGCTAATTCGACTGCCTTGAGCCGTGAGGCTTTTTCTTTGGAGTCGGCTCCAGATATTTTATCTGATTTTGGTTTCTTTACTGCTTCGGCCAATGGATTCTCCTCTATTTTATTTGTTGATTTATTTGTTGATGATTGCTGCTGCTCGACCTTTGCTGTGCTTTTTGCTGCTTGTTTTTGTAATTGTGCTGTTGTCATTATACCCTCCTAAAGATATGTTCGGTTTTTATTCTTAAGTAAGATTACTATACCGAACACCATACGTACATGTCAACAGGCATTTTGAACTTTTTTGAAATTTGCAGCAATAACAGATTTGTCGGGTTTTATTTGTACCCTTATTTAAGCAGAAATCGGCTACTAATGAAAGCTTTGTCAGCTTTAGCGAAAATTTGTAAAGTTCAAGGGCATGTCTAGGTCGGAGCTCTTGAGCAATTGCATTACGTTTTGGAGGTCATCTTTGGATGCTGACATAACCCGAACTTCTTCGCCTTGGATTTGGGTTTTGACCTTGGGGTAGCTGTCACGGATTAGTTTTGTAATTTTTTTGGCCTTGTCTTGATCAAGTCCCTGCACCAATGGCAGTGACTTCTTGTAGACCATCGAGGACTGTGTGACTTCTTGCGACTTATCCAGGTGCTTGAGGTCGAGCCCTCGCTTTATAAATTTGGACTCGAGTGTATCGACGATGGTTTCGAGCTTTAGCTCGGAATTGGATTCGATATCTATTTTTTGAGAGTCTTTATCGTAGTTAATTTTGGAGCCGGTACCTTGAAAATCGTAGCGAGTTTGGATTTCGCGGGCAGTTTGATCAACTGCATTGTTCATTTCGGACTGATCGAACTCACTGACTACATCGTAGGAAAATGTTTTACTCATTTGACGAAAGTATCCTTGTTAAATATTATGTCTTGCTTTGATTCACCCTCCGGTCCGAGGCTGCCGATAGACTTATTGGCAACTACCGAATTGGTCAATACTACACTGGTACTGCCGGCATTACCAGTCGTGATTCTGATAGACTCCTTGGCTTGGAACAACTGCTTGGAGCCCGGAAGCATGGTGCCCTTAAAAGCCTCTTTACCGTCGGTCTTGGTAGTAATATATATTGCTTGTGGGCCGGCTGTAACTAGTGCCTCGACACCATCGAATACCGAACTCCTGACCACTAGCTGTGAGAGGTCGTTGGTGGTGGTTTTGGCATCTACAACGATTATTTTGGATGTTTCTTTGCCGAATTTATTTCGGGCGCTAACTTTGATTTGGTTGGAGCCATTGACCAGCATAACGCGGTCGCTAAAAGAGCCATCGGGGGCAGATAAGATGGGCGAATCGTTGATAAATACATCTGAACCTGTATCGACCTCGCCGCTAACTATTGCGTAGCTTGAGGTAGTGCTGGCTTTGTCGGCATTCGATAGGCGAATGTTTGGAGGAGTTGAGAGCTGCGAAAGCTGCCAGCCAACATAAACGACCATAGCTAGCACAAAAATGGCTGTCAGGGCCACCAAAATGGTGCGAGGGGTAATAGAATAACTCTGTGAGCCAATTGGCTTGAGTCCGCCAGCTTTTTTAATTTTTCCAGCTGAGCCAAGCGACATATCGTATTCGTGGCGCTCGCGCGAGTATATTTTGAGTATTTCGGTGGTATCAAAGCCGAGCTCTTCGGCGTAGTTTTTGACATACCCACGACTGTACACATCGTTGGGCAGGTTGGCGTAATCGCCAGCTTCGATTAGCTCTAGGTATTTGCGCCGAATATGCGTACTACGTTCGATACTATCAAGATTGAGCTCGAGCTGTCGCCGGCGCTTACTAAGGAGCTCGCTTAATTTCAAACCACCGATCCGCGGTGAGGTTATTTTTGCTGAAGATTTAGGTTTTTCATTCGGGCTCACTAGTGCCTCCGCCGATTTGATCAGAGCCTGATATTAGTAGCTTTCTGGGTTTGGAAGCACCTTCAGATGGACCGACAACGCCACGCTCTTCGAGCATATCTAGCAGTCGGGCTGCTCTGCCATAACCAACTCTGAGACGACGCTGAATAAGACTAGTTGAGCCTTTGCCGCTTTGTAAGCAAACCTCAACGGCTTGGTCGAAAAGCTCATCGTCCTCGTCGCTGCCACCATCGCTAAGGATAGAGGATAGACCTTTGATCTTGACGGCCTGAGCCAAGACTTCGTCATTGTACTGCGGTTCGCGTTGAGCCTTGAGGAATTTTGCTATTTTAGTGACTTCAGAATTACTTACCAATACACCCTGGACGCGCTTGGCTTTGAGCAGGACTGGGCTCTTGTAGAGCATATCTCCATTGCCCAGAAGCTTTTCGGCACCAGCAGCATCGATAATAGTTCGGGAATCGACATTGCTAGTAGTCGTGAGTGCGATACGAGTTGGGATGTTGGCTTTGATGGTACCAGTAATAACATTGACGCTCGGGCGCTGCGTGGCAAGTACCAGGTGGATACCTACAGCACGAGCCATTTGTGAGATACGCTGAATCAACGCCTCTACGTCTTTGCCAGCGACAATCATAAGATCGAATAACTCATCGATAACAATTACAATGAAGGGCATTTTGTCGACATTTTTTTGCTTATTAAACTCACCGATGTCACGAGCCGAATTGGCAGCTAGGAGCTTGAGCCGGCGTTCCATCTCGGCCACTGCCCATTTGAGTGCAGAGATAGTTTGGGTCGGCTCAAAGATTACCGGGCTCAAAAGGTGCGGTATTCCTTCATAGAGTCCGAGCTCGACACGCTTGGGATCGACCAATATCAGCTTTAGCTCGCTGGGACTATTGCGATAAAGCAAACTCACCAAAAGTGTATTGATCATAACACTCTTACCAGTATTGGTAGCACCCGCTATAAGCAAGTGAGGGGCTTTTGTGAGGTCGCCAGTGACGATTGCGCCATTGACATCTCGCCCTAGCACAAATGTAAGCTTGGCTTTTTCGGCCTTAACTTCGTCGGATGTCATGATATCTTTGAGACGTACGATTGAGGCTTTTTTGTTCGGGACTTCTACTCCGACCGAGCTCTTCCCGGGTATTGGGGCTTCGATTCGGATTTGCTCGGCCTCCAGTGCAAGGGCTAGATTTTTGTCGAGTTCGGCAAACTTAGATAGCTTTACTCCATCTGGTGGTTTAAGCGAGTATTGCGATACAGTTGGCCCAACATCGACACCTTCCATTTTGACTCCATAGCCGAAATCGGCAAAAGTCTTTTCGATGGTGGCGGCGTTTTTCTTGGCATCACCGGGGTCAGCCTGTGTAGTAGTAGTTTCGAGTAGTTCGGCAGATGGGTACTTCCACTCGGCATCAAATGAAGCCACGATAGGCTCTGACTCTGTCTTGGGCTCGTCTTTATCTTTGCCGATAGTACCTGTAATAGGCAGGGTGTTGATCTTAAAAGCTGGGACAGCGTTACCCTCTTCATCTTTGGTTTTACGCATTGGACTAAATATCTTGTTGATGATTTGTTGGAGCCTGGCATTGGCCGATACTATCACCGAGATGATAGTTAGCATTGCAAAAATAAACACTAGAACCCACCTAGTAAGGATTGGCGAGACAAGAGTGTAAATACCGTAGCCCACTACACCTCCGTAATTGCCGACGGTACTCATGCTAAAGCTCACTTCTGGCCCGAGTATAGCCTGGAGGATTGTACTAAAACATATAAAGAAGCTAAAAATACCGACCAAGTTATGTAGCCTGAGTGGGTGTTTTTCTTGAGCAAAAAGCATGAAAGCTACACCAAAGAGAGCTATCGGGACCATATAGACGCTCTGCCCTATCAGGAACTTTACTGCATCGAGTACCCACTTGCCGAGATTGCCGGCTACTCCGACTAGCGCCAATATCACGAAGACACCGATGGTAATTAGAAGTATCGCCAGCACTTCCTTGAGTACTGAGCGCTTTAAGCCTGTCTCCTGGTCCTGAAGATTGCTCTTGATTTGTTTTTTGCTCTTGGTTGCTTTTCGCTTGCGTTTAGGCATATAGAGTTATTATAGCCTTATTAAGATAAGGGTTGCTAGAGTATTTTTTGGTTTATTGTTATTCAAAACATAAGTATTATAGCACATTTATGTAATAAATACAACGCTTGTCAAACCTAGCCTACTACCAGATAATAAGCTTATGAGAAACATCCTAAAGCTAACAAAATACCTCGGTAAAGAAAAAAGACTCTATATTATTGTTTTTATTCTATCCGCGATTGCCGCCTTTGTTAGCGCCATCCTACCCTTCCTATTTAGCAATATCATCAACGATTTGGCCAAATTAGGCTCAGGCGTGGAGCTGGGCTCAATTAGCGATAGCCTAATATTTTTTGTCTTACTGCTAATTTTCAATAGAATAATCAACTTCTTCAACGAGAAATATGGTGATACCGCTAGAATAAAAATGATTACGAGCTTTAGGCCTAAAATATTCAAACATATCATAAGCCTTTCAGTGGACTACACCGAAAAACATCGTGCTGGCAGTATCCTAAGTAAGGTTAATACTGGTATCAATGACTTTTTTAACTGGCTGTTCCAGATTACAGCCTGGTCGACTTCGCTTATATTTGAAACCCTATTTGTCTTAATCATCCTACTTATAAAGCTCCCCCAGGTTGGTTTGGTATTCGTGGTGATTCTACCGATAATGGGTCTTATATCTATAAAAAAGATTCAAGCTGCCAAGCAGTACCGCGAAAAAGCTAATAAAAACTGGGAGTACCAGGCTGGGTTTTTAGCTGAATCAGTCGGCAATCTATCCACCATTAAGGCGATGAGTACTGAAAAAAAGTCGATAAATATATTCGAGTCCTACCAAAACAAAATCTTAGCTAACAGACTAATTCAGTTCAAGTATGAAAGATGGTTTAATTTGGGTAGAGACAGCCTAGGAGATATAGCATTACTTATCTCGGTTATTTATGTGTCCTACATGGCGTACAAGGGCAAGCTCAGTGCTGGTGATCTATTTTTAGTAGTGTTTTATGCTAGGAACTTGATATCTTCAGTGGCGCCACTTAGTAGGTTTATCAATGATACTGCCGAATCTGACATAACTACCGGTCGGTTGGTGGAGCTACTCGAAACCAAGCCATTGGTGACCGATAGCGAACATGCCAAAGATCTAGACGGGCTGGAGTCTGTAGAATTCAAAAATGTATATTTCGAATATCCTAATTCTAAAAAAGGTGCTATTTTTAATATCAGCTTCAAGATAGGCTCCGGCAAATCCCTGGCTCTCGTTGGCCCTTCTGGTACTGGTAAATCCACAATCACCAAGCTACTATTTAGGTTCTATGAGCCTACATCCGGGCAGATACTCATTAATGGCCAAGACATAACGGATTACAGACAAGACTCGCTTAGGTCTAAGCTGGCTATCGTAATGCAAGATGTTGCGCTTTTTAATACCACCGTCAAAGAAAACTTATCAATTGCAGCCGACAAAGCTTCGGAGGCAGACATACAAAAGGCGGCTCGCTTGGCTAATGCCGATGAGTTTATTTCTCATTTCGATAAAGGTTACAACACCCTGGTAGGCGAGCGTGGTATAAAGCTAAGTGGCGGGCAAAAACAGCGCATCGCAATCACCAGAGCAATACTCAAAAACCCCGACTTTATTATTTTAGATGAAGCAACCAGCGCCCTCGACAGCCATTCGGAACAGCAGGTGCAGGAGGCTTTAGGCAAACTACTCTATCACAAGATGTCGCTTATTATTGCTCACCGACTCAGCACCGTAGTGCATGTCGATGAGATACTGGTTTTGCAAAAAGGCACAATTGTAGATCGCGGTAGTCACCAAGAGCTAATGAAAAAACCAGAGGGTTTGTACTACAAACTCTACAAACTTCAATCTGAAACTGGCAAAAGCAGACTCTAAACTTCGACAACAACAGGCAGAACGATAGGGTTACGCTTGGTAACTTTATAGAGGTAGTTGCTGAGCTCATCGCGCATACGGGCCTTGAAGGCTGGCGAACTAGCTGGAACACTTGGGCTTTTACTCATAAAGATATTTTTGACAATCTTGCGGGAGTTATTGAGGATATCGGCATTATCTTTGACATAAATAAAACCGCGGCTAATGACATCTGGGCTGGTTACTAGCTTGCCTGTTCGCTTATCGACTGTAGCAATGACCATAAATACTCCATCGCTACTCATAGCTAGGCGGTCTTTAAGGACAATTTCCTGAACATCACCGATACCAGCACCATCGATTAGCACTTCACCAGCCTGAACCTTGGGTCCGAGCTTCATGGCATCTTTGGTCATTTCGAGAGTTTGGCCGTTTTCGATAACGAATACATCTTTTTTGTCGTAACCCATATCGGTGGCAATTTTGGCATTATGCACAAGGTGGTGCAGCTCACCGTGAATCGGCAGGTAATACTTAGGCTTGGTTAGCTCGAGCATTTCTTTGACTTCGTCGACGTTGGCATGACCTGAGATATGGAATATACCAAGGTCGTCGACTCCACGTGTGGCGGTCTGATAAACATAGGCTCCCCAACGGTAAAGATTGTCGACCATTCCCCAGACTGACTTTTCGTTACCTGGGATAATTGAAGAAGAAAGTATTACAATATCGCCTTCTTTTAATTTGACATCGCGATGCTCGCCCTTACCCATTCGTTGCAAGGCCGAAAACTCTTCGCCCTGCGAGCCAGTGGTAAGCACTGCTATTTCGCTATCTTGGTAGTTTTTCATATCTTGGGCCTTGATTATTAAACCAGGTGGAACCTTGATATAACCAAGCTTTACTGAGAGCTCGAGGTTGTTGAGCATACTTCGCCCGGCCACCACTAGCTTACGGTGGGCTTTGTCGACGGCATTAATGATGATCTGCATTCTGGTAATCTGGCTACCAAATGAAGATATAATTGCTCGGCGGTTGTAATTGCGCACCATGATTTCGTCTAGAGTGTCGACAATTTCGCGTTCCGATGGAGTACGACCAGGATTTTCACAATTGGTCGAATCGCACATAAGAAGTGCTACGCCTTCATCGCCAAGCTCTTTTAAGCGGCTTTTGTCAGATAGCTTGCCGTCTAGTGGCTCTTCTTCGAAGCGCCAATCGCCAGTGTTGATGATGGTACCAACAGGAGTGTGGATCGCCAACGCACAAGCATCGGGGATGGAGTGAGTGACACGAATAAACTCTACGGTAAATACACCAAGCTGGATTTTGTCGTGGGCGTCTTGGTTTATGATGTGTAGTTCGGGCTTAAAATCGAGCTTATACTCTTCGAGTTTGCGCTCGATAAACTTGATGGTAAATTGGGCTGCATAGATAGGAGCCGGGATTTTTGGCAATAGAAACGGAATACCACCAACGTGGTCTTCGTGGGCGTGTGTGATAACTATTCCACGAATCTTGTGCTTGCGTTGCTCGAGGTAAGTGATATCTGATACAACTAAGTCGATGCCGGGCTGATCTTCGTTGGGGAAGGTGAAGCCCATATCCATTACGATAATATCGTCTTCGTATTCGAGAGCCATAATGTTTTTACCGATTTGGTTGAGTCCACCAAGTGGGATTATTTTGAGCTTACCTGCATCAATTTTACTCATGCCTACAGTAGCTGCAGAAACTGGAGCAACAGCTGGCTTGATTTGGTTAAAACTGCCAACTGAGTATTGAGTTGGTCGCTTATCGAAGCGTCTGTTGTTATTACCGCCGCCGCCGCGAGACTTTTGAAAGTTGCGGTTGGGGTTGCCTGGTTTTCCGCTGTTATTATTGCGGTTGCCGCCGTAGGCTGGTTTTGGCTGGGCTGGGCTAGCAGTTGATTGAGCTGCTGGCTGAGCCGTTGAATTGGTTTGACTTGAAGGTGGTACCGAAGCCTTGGCTGCGGTTGCAGAGATTGATTGCCCAGACTGACTAGTCTGGCTAGGCTGGTTCGAATTATTCGTCTTATCAAGTCCTAGGTCTTGCGCCGTCAATGGACGGCTTTTTAAATTATCTTTTGACATATTGGTTAATACATCCTTTCTTATTATTTATAATTTTGCTTTGTTAATAGTGGCTAATATTTGAGGTATTTTCGCAAAATCACCGAGTAGTGTTTTGCGCATTGATCCGTTATAGAGAGCGGCGGCTGGGTGGTAAAGTGGCAAAAATGTTTGCTGTATTGAGGCTTTAGCACCTAGCTTGATTGCTCGCACGAGAGGCTCGCCATGAGCTTCACTAATTGTTAGATCCGGGAAGAAGGCGTTGGTAGCATGTCGGCCCAGTAACACTATCAGCTTGGGTCGCAAGGCGTCGATTTCCTGATGCAAAATGTGCATACAAGCCTTTATTTCGACGGGGCGAGGATCGCGGTTCTTGGGTGGTCGGAACTTGACGATATTAGTGATAAAAACATCCTGACGCTCAAGTCCGATACTATCGAGCATGGCATCGAGGAATTTACCACTGGCCCCTACAAAAGGGCGCCCGAGCTGGTCTTCTTTAGCACCTGGCGCTTCGCCAATCATCATTAGCTCGGCACTAGCACTTCCCTCTCCTGGTACGGGGTTCAAACAGGACTTCGCAAGCTCAATATCTACTGCGCGATTAGTGATGAGGCTAGCGATAGAATCTAGCTTGGCTTGCTGCTTATCGTGTTTCATTTTTATCCCCCCAGTCCTGCCCAACTAGTAGCTGGGCAGACTCTGGAACGACAATACTCTTATTTGGCAGCCTTTATTGAAAGATTGAGCCGTCCGCGGTCGTCGATTTCGGTCAGTTTTACCTTAACCTCATCGCCTTCGTTGAGTTCCTTGCGAATATCCTCGACACGCTCATCGCGGATTTGGCTGACGTGCACCATGCCTTCTTTACCAGGCATAATCTCGACGAAAGCACCGAAGTCCATAACCTTGATAACCTTGCCATTATACACCTTGCCAACTTCTGGTTCAGCCACTATTGCCTCAATCATTTCCTTGGCAACTTGAGCGGCACCTGAATCGGCACTAGATATCATAATCAGGCCAGAATCTTCGATATCGATATCGACACCAGTCTCAGCAGTGATGCGTTGGATTGTTTCACCACCTTTACCGATGACTTCACGAATCTTATCGGGGTTAATCTGGAGCTTCGTGATTCGTGGTGCATAGGGGCTGAGATCGGCACGGGGCTTATCTAAAACCTTGTTCATAGCAGAGAGTATTTCGGCTCGACCTTGCTGGCCTTGCTCGAGGGCAGCCTTGAGTATTTCGAGGCTAAGGCCTTTGAGCTTGATATCCATCTGGACTGCTGTAATACCTTGGCTGGTTCCAGCTACCTTAAAGTCCATGTCACCAGCAAAATCTTCAGCATCTTGGATGTCTGATAGTATTACGTACTGACTAGGGTCGGCGTGATTGACCATTAGGCCCATGGCAATACCACTGACTGGGCTGGTAATTGGTACACCTGCATCCATTAGGCTCAGTGTACTGCCACAAGTGGCTGCCATTGAGGTCGAGCCAGCGCTACTTAGTATTTCGGTAACGATTCGAATGGTATAAGGAAAGTCTTCTTTGGTAGGTAAAACTGCCTGCAGGGCTCGTTCGGCCAAATTGCCGTGGCCTATTTCGCGTCGGCTAGTGGAGCGCATCGGGCGGGCCTCGCCAATCGAGAAAGGTGCAAAGTTGTAATGGTGCAAAAAGAACTTTTCGGTATCTTCGTCCATGCTTTCTATCTGTTGGGCGGCACCGGCTGGAGCCAGCGTTGTTAAGGTTAGGGCTTGGGTAGCACCGCGTGTAAATAAGCCGCTACCGTGAGTTCGTGGAATAATACCAACTTGCATGCTCAATGGGCGGATCTCGGTGTTTTTGCGGTTATCGGGTCGGGTAGCTTCTTCTAGGATTGCTCGGCGGATTTCGGAATCGATGATTTTTTCGAAGGCTACTTCGATATCTGGATGACCATAGCGAGTTTTGCCATCGTCTTCGACGTCGTCTGGCAATAATCCGAATTCGGCCATCACCTCATCGTGTAATTCGCCAATTGCTTCGTGGCGTTTGGTTTTATCGGCGTGTCGAACACGCTCGCCCAGACGGGTCTTGAGGTACTCACCAATTTTGAGCTCGACTTCAGCGTTTGGCTTAAATAGATCAAAGTCTTTTTTGGTAATGGCAAGGTCCTTGACCATCTTGTTTTGTAGTTCGATGACCGGCTGCCAGGCTTTAATAGCCAGCTCGAAGCCGTCGAGAATGACAGATTCCGAGACTTCTGAGGCGACCGACTCGACCATCATAATGGCATCTTTAGTGCCTGCAACAGTGAGGTTTAGTTTGCTATCGAGCTGCTCGGTAAGAGTAGGATTAACGACTAGTTTGCCGTCGATTTGGCCAATACGAACCGCTGCAACAGGGCCCTCGAAAGGCGTACCAGCCAGCATTAAAGCTGTGGAGGCAGCAATAATAGACACCACATCTGGTTCGTTTTCGAGATCGACGCTCAAGACCGTAATTACTACCTGAACATCGTTGCGGTAACCCTTAGGAAATAGTGGTCGGATTGGGCGGTCGATAAGTCGAGCCGTTAGTATCGACTTGTCAGATGGCTTTGCTTCGCGTTTCATGTAGCGGCTACCAGAAATCTTTCCGGAGGCGTACCAGCGCTCTTCATAATCAATCATGAGTGGGAAGAAATCGGTGTCGGGTCTTGGTTTGGGTTCGACTATTGCAGTCGCTAGCACCATGGTGTCGCCGTAGCGTACGGTGACTGCACCGTCGGCCCTGAAGGCCATATTGCCTGTTTCGATTATTAGTTTTTTATCAGCAAAATCTGTTTCGAATTTGGAGGTTTTTCCTCCAAAAGGATGAATGATTTCCATTATATTTTGTATACCTTTCTTAAGGGACTCGAGATAAGTAGTTAGTTTCGGAATCAATTGATCAATTCGTATTAGATCAATCCGTTCCGCTATTAAATACGTTTAGCTGCGAGACCTGAGATTATTTATTAAGCATTATTTATTAATTACAATGTACTGACCCAGGAAAAACTATCGTCGTAATTGAAGCTTTTTGACTAGCGCTTCGTAACGCTTGGCGTCTTTTTTGCTCAAGTAATCTAGCAATCGGCGTCTTTTGCTGACCATAGCCAGTAAGCCACGACGAGAGTGGTTGTCTTTTTTGTGCTCCTTGAGGTGCTCGGTCAATTGCTTGATCTGCTCCGTAAAAAGCGCAACCTGAACTTCGGCAGAGCCAGTATCTTTGGCGTGGGTACCGTTGTCTTTCATTACCTTAGCTTTAATAGTCTTTTGAATCATTATGGAACTATCTTAACAGATACCAGCAAATTAATCAAGGCTTACTGCTAAACCTAGCATCTGGCTCAAAGCCTTTGGGCACCCGCCGCATGATCGGGCGCTTTTGATCGGTTTCCTCCTTGACCCATTCATATCTAGTAGTTAGTCTGCTAGAAACTAGATTCAAGCTAGTTGCTACCAAGTAATCACGCACTGTTATGCCTTTTTCGGCAAGTGGCTTGAAGCGCTCAATAGGTATATGCTGCGAGCTTAATATATATTTATCTGGTTCCTTAAATGCATCGCTAAGTACTCTGCAGGCTTCGGCCCTGAGGTCTGGGTCTGATGCGCCATCACCCAATCTTTGCTTAGCGATAGCTAGCAAATAGCCGTTGGGTATGTAGCTGCCAATATCGATTGAGCCCCTACCTTCCAAGATTTCGTCATAATTCTCTTGTAGAAATTCTCCACCGGCTGCCAAATCAGTATATAGAACCCTAGAAACTCTACCGTTACCATCAGAAAAAGGATGTATCTGATTAATTCCCGCTGCCATTAGCAATGCGGCATCCTGCATATTATCCAGTGACTGCGCCGTACTCAGGGTGTAATCTAGCAAGTCTTGTTTGTCTTTTTGGTCCGGAGGCATATGCTCGACGGCTATCTCATCATCACCCTCGGTTATGATATCACCTCCACCTACAAAAACCCCTTGGCCGTCAAAATCATGCAAGGCCGTATTTAGCCCCCTAAGCTGAGCATTGAGTTTTATGATCTGTTTTTTAAAATCACCACAACTTAATTCTCGAAACTTATTAAGGCGTGCTTCTTGATCGCCATAGAGATTAAAATCCGCATGTTCATTAATAATACCTAGGTTGCTTTCTTGAGACATAACACCATCATACTATTAGCAACACCATAAGACCAACTATACTTGGCCTATTCAATCACTAACGAGTCACTAAGCTTGTATTGCCCAATTCGAGTGCGCACAATTTTTGTACAATATGCGCCAGTTTTTAGCTCTTCGCCGATCGTGCGAGCCAAAGACCTAATATATGTGCCAGAGCTAACATCAGCTTTTAAGCTGACATTCGGGTAGTGGTAGCTAATAATCTCGAACTTTGCGATGCTCACCTCGCGGCTTGGCATATCTGGTGTCAGGCCTTTTCGGGCTAACTTGTAGGCGCGCTGGCCACCGATTTTGATAGCCGAATATATAGGTGGGGTTTGGGATATTTCACCTGTCAGGGCTTTTATAACTTCAGCTAGTCTGGCCTTAGTTGGTTTGATATCAGAGACCTTAGTTTTTTCACCCTCTTGGTCGTCTGTGCTAGAAAACTCACCAAGCTTTATATCGAATTGGTATGTTTTATCGAGCTTCGAATAGTCGCCTGCTTGCTTGGTGTACTGCTTGCCGACCAAGACTATTAGAAGGCCTTCGGCTTCGGGATCGAGTGTGCCGGCGTGGCCAACCTTTTTGATACCACTGGTACGGCGAACTTGAGCCACCATACTAAAGCTACTGCGGCCTCGAGGTTTATTTATTAGGTGTAGTCCTTCTGATTTGATGTCCATAGGTTATATTGTAGCTTAAAATTTGGCTAAGACGCGGGCTAGGCTTGTGTGGCAGCAGGCCCAATTTTGCCCTGAAAAGGTCCGGGCTTAAAAGCTTCGTTTTCGTTTCGAAACTCGCCTTTAGACCAGATTAGATCTTTTTTTTTGAGCCGTTGTCTTGAGCTTCGCTAGCCTTGGTCTCTGGAGCTTTAGTTTTTGTAGTAGCTTCGGTGATTTTATCAGCTTCAGAATCGGCTTCGGCAGCTATTTGAGCCTGCTTGATAGCCTCTTTAATGCTGGTTGCAGCGGTCGCATCCGGAGCTACAGCTTCGATATTGGGCTCTTTAGCAGCAGTCGGTGGCTTAGGGTTAGCGGTTATTGGGTTCGGTTTGTTGTATGGCGCAGGAGATGCAGTAGCCTTGGGGGTGTTATTAGATTGTAAAACCTTTACAATTTCTTGCTGTTTGGCGCCAGCTGCTAGCATCTGAGCGGCAACAGTCATGGACTTGGCGGTTGTATCTGGGGTAGTAAAGTTGTGTGTGGCAGTAGTAATACCAGTATATAGTGCTGTGGCGATTGATTCATCGACCATACCCTGCTCTAGGGACTCAAATAGCGATACTAGCATTTCGCAGACTGAGCTAGAGTTTTGATCGATATAATTGACACTGCCGTACTCTTCGTTGATACGATGATAATCGATATTAATAAGGTGTAGGCCGTCGAATATAGTCGGGTTTTTTTCGACAATTTTATCGAGCTTTGTGATCTGTGGTACACCTAGTGCAATAACTAAATCGAACTTAAATGGACCCTGCTCAAAGCTAACATCACCGGCCTTGAAGTTGCCATTGAGCGGTGTAATCGTGACATCTAGCCTGTCGCCCTCGACATTGTATTTGAGCTTATCAACCACTACGGAATGCATTGCAACGCTAATTATAAAGTCGCGAACACCCTGGATGTCGTTACTGATAAATTGGGTATCGAAAAGCTCGGCACTCTTGGGCAGTGCATCGGTAATAACGATGCTGGCCTGCTTCTGAAGCTTATTTAGTGCTCGCTGGGTAGCGATTGCAGCCGCAAGCTGATCGTTGTTTGGCTCTCGGCCAGTAACAATCACGATATTGTGAGCTTGCTTAATTAGCTCGCTGGCTTGCTGTTTTGGGGTTAAATCATTTTGCATAATGTTTGCGTAGTTATAATTATTGTTATCTTCTTAAACAATGGGTTATTATACACGACATAAGCGTTATTGTCAAGGTACGATTGGTCCCTGGCTTATTCTAGCCAATCCATGACTTAGTGCAGAAACTCCCTTTTTACAGCCGGCCAAGAGATTAAGTTGAGCCAACAGGCTATCTGATAACAGCACTATTTTACCCTTTACAGATAAGGCATTATCAGGTATACTTATGCCTATTACTATTTATTAAATAATTTACTCTTTAAAAAGAAGGATTAATCGTTATATGCCAGTAATCAAATCAGCTATCAAGAGAGTCCGCCAAGAAAAAAAGCGCAAAGCTTATAATATTGGTGTAAAGACATCTGTAAAAGCCAAGTTTAAGGCTGTTCGAGACGAAGTTGCCACGGGCAAAGTCAAGAGCAACGAAGAGCTTGTAGCTGCTATTAAAGCTATCGACCAAGCTGTTCGCAAGGGCGTTATCAATAAACATAATGCTGGACGCAAAAAGAGCCGCCTGACACTTGCCTACAACGCTGTAGCCGAAAAGCCTTTTGGAACCGAGCCTGCCAGTAGGCCTAAGGCTAAAAAAACTGCCGCTGCTAAAAAACCAGCTACAAAAAAAGCTGCTGCCAAAAAGCCCGCTACCAAAAAAGCTGCTCCAAAAAAATAAACAGACTATCAAGCTCTATATAACAAGGTAGAGCTAGCTCTAAAACCTCCAAAACGGAGGTTTTTTAGTTTTTAGAGCTGTACTCTTGGTTGCAAAGTTTATAAAAAAGCCCATTCATAGCTTCTTCAGACGACAGCTCGCCGGTTTTGGTAGCGATGTCGGCCTCGGCGATGTCCTGATAGGCTCGTGAGATGTCATCGATGTCTAGAGCCTTGACCAAAGGCAGGGCTTTTTGGGTTGAATACGGCGATACTCTGTAGGCCCGATTGAGCTGTGGGTTATTGATAATAACCAGCATCAACACCCGAAACTGATAAATAATAGCCCCTAGTATCATCTGGTCTGCATAACCCTGGAGTTTAAGATTTTTGTATAGCTTTATTACTCGAGGTAAATCCTTGCGCACCAACGCCTCGGCTAAAATGAATGCGTTGTTTTCTAGGCTTGGTGTAGCAAGCTCGTCGATTGAATCTCGAGAGATATCGCTATCATAGCTAGCGAGTTTAGAAATTTCATTATGGAGACTCCACTGGTTCTCCCCTACTAGATCGATAAGGTAGCCAGCTAATTGGCTGTCGAGCTTTGCACCGGCCCAGTGGGCTTCGACAAGTGCCCATTTTGTTAACTCGACACGGCTGAGTCGCCTGAACTCCGTAGCGCCCTTAACTTTACTAAGGCTCTTATAAAGTGTGGTGCGCTTATCTGGGTTAGGGTCGATAATGACTAGATTAGTGCTATCGGTAGCATTTTGCAGTATCGAATCGATCTGTGCTTGGCTAGGTTTAGATTTGGGGAGATTGGTCAAAATAATCAGACGGCTACTAACAAACATGGGCATAGCAGACAAGCTAGCAAGCAGGCTATCGTTCCCTTGCTCGAGGGCATCAATAGACTGCATATCTCCCTCAGATCCAGTTTTTTTGATATATTGAGATTTTATTAGGCTCAGCTGGCGGCTGATTGCATAACTATTTTCGCCATATAAATACAAGATCATTTTTAAAACCTCTGCTTTCGAGCTTAATTATACTTCATATCAGTGCAGGTGTGGCTAAAAGGTGCTGGCTAGACTGCAAGTTTTGGCACTTTTTGACAGTGTGGACAGATGTGAGTACCCCTGCCTGCGGCGCGGATCTTGATAATTTTATGCCCGCAGTTGGGGCAAGCGCTACCCTCTTTACGAAAAACCTGAGCAAATTTTAAATAGCTACCCCTGTTGCCCTTGGCATCGACGTAATTTCGGTCGCTGCTCCCACCCAAACTAATACTGAGGCTCATGACCTCTCTTACTGCGTTAAAAAGCCTTTTGAGCTTCACAGCGCTAACATCGCCAACTTTGGTAAGGGGGTGGATTCTGGCCATAAAGAGAGACTCGTCGGCATATATGTTGCCAACCCCTGCCAGTACCGTCTGGTCTAGCAGAGCGGCCTTGATGCTAGTTCTGGAGCGTTTTTTTAGGGCGGTAGCGAATTGCTCAAATGTATAGCTATCCTCGAGTGGTTCAGGGCCGAGCTTTTTTAAAAAAGCATTATTTTGATACAGGCCGTCGCTTGGCTCGAGTTTGATCCATCCAAATTTACGCTGATCATTGAAAAATAGTGTGCCGTTTTCGAGCTCTATGATGACTCTCGTAGATCTGTCGGGAAGTTTATCGACCAAGCTGTCATTGGTGTGCCCTCCCCCGAAGCCACGGCCAGATTTTGGCCGATACACCAATTGCCCGGTCATCTTGAGGTGTATCAAAATACTATAACCACTACTGAGTGGCATAATTATTAGCTTGCCGCGGCGCTGAACTGATTTGACTGTGGCGCCAATCAGCTTGCTGGCCATCAGCGCCTCACTTATGGCCAAGCTCTTTGGCCAGTCACAAGTAGCTGATACTACCTTTTGCGTAGGCATAAACTCTTGTAAGCCGAATCGGACCGTCTCGACTTCAGGCAGCTCAGGCATTTGGTGATTTCTGGTTTGAATTGTTCATTAGTCCATTATACCTGATAATTAAGCTTTACTTTTATACAATTTTGTTATACTATATTTTATTGAAATACGTACCTACTAATGAAGGGTAATTTTTGTACAAATCTGATCTGACAGAGAACATCAAGACATTGGTGGCCATTATGGTAATCTGCATTGCCGCTGCGGCATGCATGTTTGTCATAATTAGCCTCCCCTGAGCAAATAGGAGCTGTAGTGTCATATATAAGTAGAGACGAGCTTCAGGCCTATGGCCTTGTAGGCAAGCTCATCCGAATGGCAAGACGTCTTGACCTCTATAGCTACCGCGACCAAGTGGTCGTTAGCAAAAAGTGGAGCGAGAGCAAGATGGCAATACACTTTAGCCACAGATATGAAATGATGTTTTTTGAGTTTGAGGGCTTTGGCGACCTGCTCGGGCAAGAAGCCATTCTCTACTCTAAAAATGTCTCTATCGCGAGTGGCTTTATTGGCATCAACAACGATGTCTCGCTCTACTATCAATGTCCACTACCAAAGTGTGGCATGGCGATTACCGTTGCCATGCCTGACGAGTCTAGCTTTTATTAGCTAGGCTTGTTTTATTTAATAGGCTACTTGAGATCTCCCCAGCTAAGCCCCTGGTGAACTTCTGCGATAATAGGAACATCAAACTGATGTACTCCCTCCATGGCCTGCTTGATAATCTTGGCGATTTTATCGGCATCGGCCCTGGGGCATTCGGCTATCAATTCGTCATGAATTTGCAGTAATAAAATTGCTTGCTCTGGTGTTTTCTTGCCCTTATTAAACTCCCCAAAACTGCGGGCTATCTTAACCATTGCCAACTTCATCATATCGGCCGCTGTGCCCTGTAGGGGTAAATTAACCGCTGCTCGTTCGGCGGAAGCACGAACCATAAAATTGCTTGATCTGACATCTGGGCAGGGTCGTCGTCGTCCAAAAAATGTTTCGGTGTAGCCTTCATCGTGGGCAAACTTCTTGATGCTAGCAATGTACTGAGCAACGCCCCTGCGCAAACCAAAGTAGCTGTCGATGAACTCTCGGGCTTTATCGTAATCGAAACCAGTGGCGACCGACAGACCATGAGGATTCATACCATAAAGTACCCCAAAATTGATAGTCTTGGCAGCATAGCGCATTTCTTTGGTTACTTTTCCTGGCTCGACAGCGAACATCTCTGCGGCGGTCAAAGTGTGGATGTCGGCTCCACTTTTGAAATCTTTTATCATTGGTTGGTCCCCAGATAGTTCGGCAGCAAGGCGCAACTCTATTTGACTATAATCAGCTGAAATTAGTATCTTGCCTGGGCTAGCAACGAAAGCCTTCCGAATTTCTCGGCCCATATCAGTACGGATTGGTATATTCTGAAGGTTCGGATTTGTACTGCTTAGGCGTCCGGTCTGGGCGATGGTTTGATTGTAGCTGGTATGTATTCGGCCATCTGGCTTAACTAGCTTCGGTAATGCATCAACATAGGTACTGGCGAGCTTCGTTAGCTCTCGATACTCGAACATCATATCGACCAGCTCATGCTTGCCACGAAGTTTTTCGAGCTCACTTGCAGCAGTACTAATGCCAGTCTTAGTTTTTTTGAGGCCTGCCGTTGGTATCTTAAGCTTTTCAAATAGCACGACCTGAAGCTGAGCCGGTGAGCTGATATTGAATTCGCCACCAGCAAGCTTCCAAATATCTTTTTGCAACTGATTGATTTTTGAAGCATATTGAACCGATAATTTATTCAAAAACTTCGAGTCTAGCTCTACTCCGTGGTACTCCATATCGCCAAGAACCGCAATTAGCGGCCACTCCATTTGTTCGGCAAGTTCGGATAGACGCCCGATTGCCTTCAGGTCTTTTTGCAACTTCAGGTACAATCGCCAGCTTATATCCGCGTCCTCGGCGGCATACTGGCCAGCTTCTTTGATAGGGACGGCATCAAAAGTTTGTTGATTTTTACCTTTTGGACCAATTATCTCCTCGATGCCGATCATCGATATTCCGAGCTCGTTATAGGCCAACTGGCTAAGGCTCTGAGCTCGACCGATTGGGTTTATCAAATAGGCTGCGACCATAGTATCAAAAACGATTGGCCCAAGGCATAGATCGTTGAATGGGCGCATAATGACATAATCGTATTTGATATTGTGGCCGACCTTACCAATTTTGTCGTCTGCCAGGATTGGCCCAATCAGCTCATAAAACTTGGTGTGGTCGATTTCGGTTTTCTCAGTGTGGGCGATTGGTACGTAATAAGCCTCACCTGCCTTGAAGCTAAAGGATGCGCCTACTAGATCGGCATCGATTTCGTCGGTGCCTGTAGTCTCGGTATCAAAAGCAAAGACTTTTTGCTGAGCCAGCTCTTTGGCTAAAGACTGCAGCTCAGGCACCGTCGTAACGAGATGATACTTGGCATCTTTGAGGTGTTCACGGTTAAACTCTGTGGCACTACTTTTGTGCTCATCAGAAGCTTCAGTGTGTTCATCTGTAACCTTTTTATTCGGGAGTTTAGCCAGCAAGCTCTTGAACTCGAGCTGATGAAAGAGGTCGTAAACACTTTTCTTATCGTAATCATGTATAACAGCATTCTTGAGCTCAAAATCGAGCTTCAAATCGAGCTTTATTGTTGATAACTCTTGGCTCATATAGGCACTATCTTTACCAACCGTTAGCTTTTTTGCTACTGCCGGCTTTATATTGTTAAGGTTTTGATAAATGCTGTCTAGATCGTGGTACTGCCGAACTAACTCGGTGGCAGTCTTGTCGCCAATACCAGAAACACCCGGGATATTGTCGCTAGTATCGCCTTTGAGAGCCTTATAAACTATAAACTCTTTGGGGTTAACGCCATACTTATCAATAACAGCCTGGGTGTCATAAATAAATGTATCGCTAAAACCCTTGCGCATCGTAAATACCGTTGTGGCCTCGCTAACCAACTGAAGCTCATCCATATCGCCCGTTACCACCACTACATCGACCTCTTTCTGGTACTGAGCGCTGATTGAGCCGATGATATCGTCGGCTTCATAGCCAGGCATTTCCAGCAACGGAATATTGAAGGCCGAAATTACAGCTTTGGTTGTTGGAAACTGATCGTAGAGTTCTTGATCAGCTTTTTTACGGGTAGCCTTGTACTGGTCGTACTGGTCGTGTCTAAAGGTTTTACCTGGTGCATCCCAGGCTACTGCAACGTAATCTGGCTTGAGCTCACGCAACGCCAAGAGCATCATCATGGTAAAGCCATACACCGCATTTGTTGGTGTGCCATCTTTGGTCGTCAGGTATGGAATAGCGTGGTAGCCTCTGTGGACTAAAGCGTGACCATCGAATACTACTAGTTTTTTGCGTTTATTCATATCTAAAATTATACACCTTATCTTATCAGCAAATTAGCAAAATATAACACTGATGTGCTTTAATGTAACCATGAGTGAAAAATCATATCCACATGAAGCCAATGATTTCCCAAGGAATAGAGCTTTCTATGCAGAAAGCCTCAAAGATGAAAAGCAAAAAGAGACTGATCAGCACCTACCTGACCCAGGCGAAATAACGGGCAATGCAGGAGACTTAGGAGGTGGCTACAATAGCCTAGCGGAGGGACAAATTGCCCTTTCGCCGACCGATAACCCCTACTGGCCCAACCAAGCCCAGAGAGCTGCTGGCCGAGAAGGTATCAAGAGAGCTCGCGAAGCACTGAAACAAGCTGAAAACCGCGACACAAGCGATAAAAATCCTAGTTAATGTAGTCCCTAAGGCGTTTACTGTCTTTGTGCTTGCGCAACTTCGTAAGGGCCTTAGCTTCGATTTGTCGGATTCGCTCTCTAGTTACACCAAACTCTTGCCCGACCTCTTCGAGTGTGTGGCTACGCCCGTCTTCAAGACCAAAACGCATTCGTAATATCTTTTGTTCGCGTGGCGTGAGGAGCTCAAGTGTATCGTCGATATGCTCTTTAAGCAGCTCATAGGTAGCGGCTTCTTCTGGACTGACGGTATCTTCGTCCTGGATAAAGTCACCCAAACTAGAATCCTCATCTTCACCAACTGCGGCATCTAGGCTGGTAGTGTCTTGGGATATTTTAAGAATATGGTTTACCTTATCGACATCTATTTCCATCTCTGCTGCCAACTCTTCCGGTAGGGGCTCACGGCCTAGCTCCTGGGTAAGACGACGCTGGGTGCGAATAAGTTTATTGATTGTTTCAACCATATGGACGGGGATTCTAATAACCCTGGCTTGGTCAGCAATAGCGCGAGTTATAGCCTGTCGAATCCACCACGTAGCATAAGTGCTAAATTTAAAACCCTTGTGATAATCAAATTTTTCTACTGCGCGAAGCAAACCAGTATTGCCCTCTTGGATGAGGTCTAATAGGTCTAGTCCCCGACCAATGTATTTTTTAGCGATACTAACTACGAGTCGCATATTGGCCTCAGCCAAAGCGTCTTTAGCGGCCTTATCTCCTTTTTCAATCCTCTTAGCGAGCGATACTTCTTCGTCGGCCGTAATGAGAGAAATTTTACCAATTTCGCGCAAGTACAAACGCACTGAGTCGTCAGCAATATCCTTGATATTGGCTTCGCTGGTGGCGTTTTCTACATCTTCCTCTGGCTCTGTCTCCCAAAGCTTGTCTTTTTGGTCGGTAACTTCAATACCCTTATCGATGAGTTGCGAGTACAGGTCGTCTAGCAAATCGACGCTATCTTCGGCTTCCGGAATGGTAGCCTGTATTTCTTGCTGGGTCACAAAACCCTGCTGTCGTCCTTTGACGATTAGCTTTTCAATCGCTTCACTAAAATCATTTGTTAGTTTTGGCTCTGGGGTCGATTTGGCTTTTCTGGGCATATAGTTATTAATCCTCGTTTAATAGTGCTTGGTAATCTCTTAGAAGTTGTTTTGTTTTTTTGGCGTCTCCATCGGCCTCGGCTTCTGACAGCTGTCGGGCTAAATGATGTTTGGCATTTTGTCTGTTGATTTCTTGTATCCTAGCAACCTGGGTGAAGGCTTCGAGCCTAATATCGTGCGCCGTCAAATCGGCGTAGCTTTGTTCACCTCTTAATGCAAGAATTTTAACATAATTTTCCTCTTTAGGCAATGCTTTAAGTATTGTTACAAACTTGGCTTTGGGGGATTTTTTAAGAACTTCGAATATATTACGGTGGATATCAGACGACCGATCTAAGTCTAAATCGTCTAGTGAGGGGATATTTTCGGGGAAAGCCAGACAGAGCTCTAATAGTATCTGCTCGAGCTTCTCCTGCCTGGTTAGGCTTCTTCTCTTTGTTGGGTTAGAATCTGCAGTTATTTTTGTGTCAGCGCTGGGCTCAATGCTCAGCTCTGCCGCAGGATAAGCTGACTTGGCAGCCTCGGACTTGGCTAAAACTAATTTGCCAATGCTTTCCTCGGTAGTATCTAGTAGTTGGGCAACTACTTTGATGTAATGTTGGTTTTCAATGTCATCGTGCAAGCTCAGAAGCATTGGTGTGATGAATTTTATAAACTGCTTTTTGCCAGGTGCAGTGGTAGTGCCATATCTATCCTTAGCTATTGCTACCAGGTAGTCCGGGGCGTACTTTGCACCCTCAACCGCCTTCTGCCATTCGGCCTTGCCCTTTTTCAGAAGCTCATCTGGATCTTTTGCGCCCTTGAGGCTGATGATATCGATTTTGACATCCATCGTGGCTGCGATATCGATGGCCCGAAGCGTTGCAGCAATACCAGCCTCATCGCTATCAAAGCAAAAAGCAATATTGCCAGTTAGGCGGGCTAGCTGCTTTAGCTGCAGTTGAGTTAGTGCTGTGCCGCTACTCGCCACGACATTACCAAAGCCAGCATTAGACAGTGCTACAACATCCATATTGCCCTCTACCACCACGACTAGGTCAGCCTGCCTGATAGCATCCTTAGCTTGAGCCAGTCCGTATATTGCATCGCTCTTATTGTATATTGGCGTTTGTGGTGTGTTAATATATTTCGCAGTTTTTTCGTTGCCGAGTATTCTGGCGCTAAACCCCACCACCCGAGCTTGGGCATCGAAAACCGGAAACATCACGCGAGCCCTAAAAAGATCGTAGGCACCTTTGCCCTGCTTCCCCTCGACGCATAAACCCGCGGCGATCAGGTCTTCAACCTTGAAACCTTTTTTGGTCAGGTAGTTTGTCAGCGACTCCCAACTATCAGGTGAGTAGCCTAACTTATAATTCTTGATGGTTGCCGAGCTCAATCCTCTGATTTTAATGAAGTACTCCTTGGCCTTCTCATTTTTAGACAAGGACAAATGAAAGTATGCCATAGCCGATTCGCAGGCATCGTAGAGTCTGGCCTTTTGGCTCGAATTGTTACTGTTTGCGCCGACTCTAGGCTTCAACTTTACTCCAGCTCGCT
>Ga0209596_1000311_pt1 | contig 45736 bp, 45 predicted proteins | sample M_130807_MF_Meta_FD_187314 | JGI IMG/M metagenome (GOLD analysis project Ga0209596, IMG submission 187314) | Freshwater microbial communities from Lake Montjoie, Canada to study carbon cycling - M_130807_MF_MetaG (SPAdes) (version 2) | ecosystem: Environmental > Aquatic > Freshwater > Lake...
ATTGAATGTCTATAGCACCGCGTCACTGAGTCTTAGCAGTACTGGCAAAGTGGTAATCAGCGGTACTCCGTTGTTGGAAAACACTGGGTCTGGAACGCCAGTGACAGCTCCCACTATAACTCCAGCCACAGTCACTGCGCCAGCTGATATCCCACTGGTTAGTCATCCTGCTACTGCACAGGTCAGTGGTAAACAAACCTGGTGGACTGGTGTTAATTTTCAGAGTATTGTATCCAGAGCTCCAGATCACGAGCCATGGGAAAATCACGAAAAATACTCAGTAAAATCTGCACCACCTCTCAGTGTATAAAGATGATGATAAATACCTCAGAGGAATAGATTATGTCAATTTATCGTGGGTTCAGCACTGTCAACGCCAGGAGTCAGAAACGGTTTACTCTGATAGATCGTGAATTAATTAAACAAGATTTGCTGAACGCCCTGAACACCAGATTGGGCAGCAGATTGATGTTACCCAAAGAAGGTTGCGTGATCTGGGAATTACTGTATGAGCCGTTGACTTCAGAGGTGCAAAAAGAAATCTCAGATAATCTCACACAGTTGGTTAACAGTGATCCCAGAGTGGTATTAACCAGCATAAACATTGTGAGTCAGGAAGATCAGAACACTGTGACTGTGGAGATGCAGCTGGTTTACACTGCTACCAATCAGACTGAAGTGATGCGCGTGCTGTTTGACACACAACAATCTGTAGCCAGTGTTTAAAGTACTTATATTATGGTGATCATAAATACCAGACATAGGAAATACCATGAGCCAACAGCAGCGTAATCAAAATCTTTACGGGGTCCAGGACTGGAAAAATATGTACCAGACCTTTCGCGATGCAGATTTCAAGAGCTATGACTACGAAACTCTGCGAAAAAGCATGGTGGATTTTCTCAGATTATACAATCCAGAAAACTTCAACGATTACATCAACAGCAGTGAATATGTATCACTAATTGATCTCATCAGCTTCATGGGGCAGAGTCTCAGCTTTCGTATGGACCTCAATGCTCGTGAAAATTTTCTAGAAACTGCTCAGCGCCGTGATAGTATACTACGGTTAAGTAATCTGGTTAATTATGTACCCAAACGAAACTCAGCAGCCAGTGGAGCACTTAGAATTGACACAGTGAGAACTGACGAAACCATTCTGGACAGTATGGGTCGCGCACTGACCAATGTAAGTATTACTTGGAATGATCGCAGTAACTCCACTTGGCAGGAACAATGGAACACTATACTCAATGCAGCTATTACCAGCAGCCAACAAGTGGGTCGTCCAGGCAACAGCACCACCATTGACGGTATATTAACTAGTTTGTACACTGTGGATTTACCTGCTGGTCAAAGTGCGCCATTTAAGTACACTGCCACAGTAAACAACACGCTGATGCCGTTTGAAGTTATCAACCCTAAAATCAACCAGGGTGCATTAACAGAGTATGGCAGCAACATCAGAACAATTTTCAACTTGCTGTACCGTGATGATCAGCAGGGATACAGCAGCAACAACACTGGGTTCTTCTTGAACTTCAAACAAGGAATTTTGCTGTCTGAGCGTTTCAGCGTCACTGAAAGTTTACCCAATCGTCAGGTTTATCTAGCATCAGCTGGTATAAACAACACCGATGTATGGCTATACCAAGTTGGCTCCACCAATGCACTCACCGCATGGACTAAGTTGGACTCAGTCAGTGGCAGCACACTGAGTTATAACACTGCCAGCAGCACCATCAAGACTGTGTATTCGCTGATGAGTCGTGCTGAAGATTCTGTAACTTTGGTGTTTGGTGATGGCGTATTTGGTGAAATTCCAGTGGGTAACTTTGTCACTTATTATCGTGTCAGCAATGGACTGAGTTATCGTATCACTCCAGCTGAAATGACCAATGTTATCATAAACATTCCTTATCTCAGCAAATCAGGTCGTACACAGATTCTCACAGTGACTGCCAGTCTCAAGTACACTGTGGCTAACAGTGCTGCGCGGGAAACACTGGATGACATTAAGCTCAAAGCGCCACAGAACTATTATACCCAGAACCGCATGGTCAACGGTCAGGATTACAACAGTTTTCCCTATGTAAAGTACAACAACATTGTCAAGATTAAATCAGTTAATCGTACCAGCAGCGGCGTTAGTCGTTACTTGGATGTGATTGATCCCACTGGTAGATTCAGCAGCACCAATATAGTGGGTGATGATGGTTATCTGTATACTGATACCACAAACCAGACCAGCAGCTTTACTTTTACTACTCGTGATGATGTGGTAGAAAAAGTAAACAATCTGGTGTTGCCAGCCATTGCTGATGCCAGTATGCTGGCCATGTTTTACCAGAATTACAGTGCGCAGAATGTCAGCAGCACTGTTATAAAATGGAACCTGGTACTTGCTGACAACGATGTCAGCAGTGGTTATATAACAGACAATACCAATACGTTGCTCACCACCGAAAATGCAGTATTTACTGCTTTTAATGTCAACCGATTCAGAGTGGGAGCCGTGCTGAAGTTTGCCGCACCCTCGGGTAAGATATTCAACTACGACAACCGCCTAGTCACTGCTGGCGCCACGGTGCTAATGAATCAGCATCCATACATTTTTGCCACAGTAACCAGTATTAGTTACCAGGGCAGAGGTAATCAGACTGGCAATGCCAATGAGGGTCGTGACCTAGATGGTACTGGAGCCATTGTGCTGAGTGAAAAGATTCCCACAGGCGCTTTACTAACTGCGGTTTTACCCACATTTACTCCGGTATTACCAGCTAATATACAGACACAGCTGGTAACCGAATTGGTTGCTCGGCGGAGCGTGGGATTGAAATATGTTGCTGGCAGCAGCGATACTGACAGTGTGGGAACTTGGTTTGTGTCCACGGAAATTCCTGTTACTGGTTCCAGTTTTTCAGAGCCCAGATATGACACATCAGTTAATGGCACTGATAAATGGTTGCTGGCATTTAACTATGCCAGCAACACCTACACGGTGACACAGCGCAGTGTGAGATATTACTATGGCAGTGAACGCCAGACCAGATTCTTCTACGATCCCAGGGTTAAGATATATGACCCAGCCAGCGGTAAACTGCTGAAAGATCAGATTGATGTGCTGAAGCCCAACACATTGCCTAATCAGTCTGGATCTCCATTTAGTAATGATATCACTATGTCAGTATACAACTCAGTGATTGAGTCAGATGGATACTTGGATGACACCAAGGTCCAGGTGACATTTGCTGATAAAAACAGCAATGGGTCGCCAGATACTCCTTATTTCTATACTGACATTGTGGGTACTCCGGGCGATACCCCGCCCAATGCTGGTAATGTGAACAGCTATGTTTTCTTCTTCAACAATCAGAACAACGGCGGTAGTCGGTTATCAGTACTGAAACAGGGTGTAGTGAAGTTAGTAAATAATGTGGGCGAAATTGATGCTGACTTATACACATACACCAATGGTGATATTGTGTTTACGCTGGATGCTAAATTGTTCTACAAGATTACCCGCAATGGTGATACCGCCAGCAAGGCAACTGTAACTGGCTACAGTTATCGTATGGGCAGGCAGAAAATTAAGTATCAGTACCGTCACAACGCGCCAGCTGATCGCCGTATTGATCCCAGCCCCAGCAATATTATTGACATCTATGTGCTGGAAAAAAACTATGCTGATGATTATATCTTGTGGATACGCGATTACACTGGCACAGTAACTCAACCCACTGAGCCCACAACTGAAAGTTTGAGAAATGACTTTGCTGACCTGGAAAATTATCGCATGATCAGTGACTTGATCATATACAGTTCAGCTACTTTCAAGCCATTGTTTGGCAGCAAAGCTGACGCCAATCTACAATGCCAGTTTGTGGTGGTCAAGAATGCCAATGTGGTTGTAAGTGACAGTGAAGTACGGAGTCAGGTGGTCAGTAAAATCAATGATTACTTCAGTGTGGACAACTGGGACTTTGGTGAAACTTTTTACTTCAGTGATTTGGCATCTTATTTACACACAGAACTCAGCACCATAATTAGTAGTGTACACCTGGTGCCCACCAGCACTGGGCAAGTTTACGGTGATTTACAGCAGATCCGTTGTCAGCCCGATGAGATATTGACCAGCGCGGCCACGGTATTGGATATTAATGTGGTGACTAACTTGACTAATACAGTATTGAGAGTGGGTAACTAAAAAATGGCAATCAATAAGACTATCGATTTACTTCCAGAATATTTTAGAACAATACCCAATCAGCGTTTCCTCAACAGCACGCTGGATCGCCTGGTAAGTGACCCCAACCTCAGAAACTTTGACGGTTATGTGGGCCGTAGGTTAGTCAACGGTGCGCCACTGGCTGGAAACTATATCACCGAGCCCAGCACATTCAGAACTGACTATCAGTTGGAACCAGAATTTGTATTTGCTCAGCCAGGATCACCCACTCGCGCCGCTGGTTTCAAGGATGTGCTGAACAGTGTGGCCAGCCAGGGTGGCAAAATTGATGCATGGAACCGCCTGCTTACTGACAACTCCTACACCTATCAGGGATTCGTGGATCTGGATAAACTCACAAATTACTTCAACTATGTGTGGATCCCAGAACCCAGAAAGATCAATGGAACTCGTGTGGATGAGAATCCCTGGTTCAGAACCCCAGTGCAAATCAGCAACAGCACTTTACCCACCACAGCGACTTATACAGTAACCCGCACCAGCAACGGACTATCGGTTACAGATTTCGATGGATTAAATCCAGAAATATTCCTAGCGCGTGGTGGTAATTACACATTCAAAGTTCAACCCAACGACTACTCTGCTGGTATCCGCACAGCTAAATCAGTGACTCAGCTATCCAGTGTCAGCCCAGTATTAGCCAGCAGTCAGTTTCCACTGTTTGGTAACTCCAGTGGGAAATTTGTGGCCGCTGGAGGCTTAGTGGTTACTGATGTTGTGGACTTTAACTTTAAATATTCACAGTTTGCAGTGGAATGCTGGGTCTGGATTGACAGCAATCAGAATTCAGGTGATCAGGTCATAATGGGTCAGTGGTCATTTAATGACACTGCCAACAGCAGCTGGGCATTGATCAGAACTGGCTCACCCAACACACTGAAATTCTGCTGGGTGGATGCTGCCACAGGATCAGTATCCGAGTTAGTGTACGCCGCGGGCGCAGTCAGCACTGGTGCTTGGCATCATGTTGCGGTTACCCGTGTTAGTGGCACAGCAAGATTGTATGTGGATGGCTATCAGGCAGTTACTGGCAGCATGGGCACCATTGCTAGATCTGACAAAGCATTGACCATTGGTGCTGATACTCAGAACAGCATGGCCTTCCGTGGATTCATCAATGATCTACGCATCACCAATGGCTATGCCAGATACACTGATGTTTATTACGCATTACCCAGTGACACCACAGTCAATGATAATAACACTGTGTTGCTAATAACCTTTGACGGTGTACTGGGATCATCAGTTTTTACTGATAATACTCAGACTAATGCCAGCCGAACATGGATTCAGTCTCATCCAGGTACTCCGGGATTTATTCCCTCTAACCCCAATCTCACAGCACGCGATATTCTGGGTGTAAACAACAACGGTGTTTCCACTGGTGATATTGTGTTCAATGTGCCCAGACTAGCTGATGAAAGCTATTGGAGAAATCTCAGCGTAACTGGCATCCAAACCCTGGACTTTGTGGATTTAGCTACTAATTTACAATTTGATCAGATTGACGGCAAATCCATCGACACTTTTGTACAGGTTCCAGCTTCGTTAACTGACAGTGATCTCACTGGACATCGTGGAGGTATTGATGGAGTCACTGATCTCAATGGCAAGACACTGATATTTGTCACAGGGCAGAGTGCTGGATGGCAGCGAATTGAACCATTTGAATTTAATGGATTGGAAGTGGGTACATTTGAAAATACCACACCCATACTCAATAGTCAGTGGTATGGTATCTGGACCTGTCAGGTAATCAATGGACTGATTCGTTTGAATTTCGTGGCCAACATCAGCGGTCAATATCGTGTCAAAGTCAAGAACGGCGGTACTTATCGCAACACTAGCTGGTATAAAACCGCCGATAACAGCGCATTGGCTCGTGTACCCACACTGAGTGGAAATTTAACCACTCTGTATTTGCAGGATGATCAGAACACAGCCAACATTCTGCCATTGGGCATCATCAATACTGATGTGCCTGTGCTGGATATCGATCGTGATATTGTGGGACAAAAATATTATACCAGCGGCAATGGAGTTAAGTTTATTGACGGCCTCAGGGTAACATTTGGCTCAGACGCAGTTCCTGCCAGCTACTGCAATCTGGTGCTGGTATACCAGTCCACATTTACCAATCAGATCGGAATTGCTGACTCCACTATTGCGCTGCTGGATGTTGGGGAAATCCAGTCTGGGTTTTTCCTAGAAGCCAACACTGAAACCATGCTGGTCCACTCGGTGAATTATCAGACCAACACTGTGACAGTAACTCGCGGCTACAATAGCGTTGCCACAGCACATGGTGATAACTCCTGGTGTAAAATTCTCACAGCGCCCAGCTACATCGTGGAAGGCGTGGGCTCGGCTATCACACTGGTTCCCTATCAGCAACTCACCACTCAGGAACCATATTTAGACAACGCACAAAATCCAGATTACATCACAGTAAATCGTGCCAGTGCAGATCGTAATCCCTGGAGCAGAACCAATCGTTGGTTTAATTATGCTGTGATTGAAAACACACTGGCCTACCTACAAGCTCAGGGAGTGACAGTGTCAGCTCCCAGCTCAGTGTCTCGAGCAGTTAGGCCCATATTGGAATTCCGCAGCGGTCTTAAACTCTATGACTTTGGAACACAGTCACTGGCTCAGGTGCAGTTGCTGGACAGTCAAATTAACGACGCTCTGAGCAATATCAATGGTCGTCGTGTTACTGACACACAGAGCTTGACATTAAATGGTCATCTATTAGTGGATGGTGACCTGGTGATATTCAATAACGACACTGAGTCTCAGGTGCGAGGAAAAGTTTATCAGATACAATATGTGGATGTGGATGGTGATTTAAATTTATTCAGTCGTGCGCCAGTGCGTGTGGCATCCACCACCAATGTCAACATTACCAGTCCTGGCACAATTGATGGGGTCACATTACAACCATATGATCGTGTGTTGTTGTGGAAGCAAACCCTCGCACAACAAAATGGTATCTATTATTACATCAGTGGTAGACTGGAACGCAGTGATGATGTCAACTCAGTAACTGAACTAAGCACTGACTTCTATGTATATGCTTCTGCAGGCACAGTTAACCGTAACACTTGGTTTAGATATGTGGTTAATTTAAACACTGTGCAACTGGGAACAACTCCGCTGAGTTTTGAAACGGTGTTAGCCCGGGGACCAGTTATTTCACTGACAGAATATGCTACTGCACTCGCGGGCGATTGTGTGGTTGTGACCTCAGCTGATGCCAACAATCGTGGCACCAACTGGTACTGGAATGCGTCAACCAAATACTGGACACTGAGCAGTCAGCAAAAAACTCAGGTGCAACAAGCTCCTAAATTTGATGTATTTGATTACAATGGCGTCAGCTATGCTGATTCCAGAGTTTATGATCTCAGTTCCTTTGCTGGCAGCACACTGATTGAATATCAGCGAAATTCCAGCGTTGCATCTGACCCAGTGCTGGAATTTGGATTAACTTACCGCAATATAGCCAATGTGGGTGATATCACATTCCTGAATACATATGAATCTGACACATTTACTCATCAGATTAATAACAACCCTGTGCAGATCGCAATTAATCAGGGCGTAGCCCGCAGAACTGATGTTATAACCGGTGCTGCCAGTGAGTTTAGCCCATGGCAACAAGCACTAACTAATTTGGAACTGTATCAGAATATATCAGCAACTGGTTCCAGAACTATTCAGGTAAGCTGCACACTGTTAAATAAGACCACAGCCAACAACACCCTGGTGTTCGTGGATGGCCACCAGCTTAGTCCAGACAACTTCACAGTGCAGGTGGTGAATAACACAGTGTTGTTCACCATTGGCAACGCGGTGACTGTTAACACTGACAGCACAGTACTGGTAAAATTAATCGCAGCCACACCCATTGTGGGAGCATATTATGATGTTCCTGCCGCATATGATATCAATCCCTACAATCAGCGTCCAGTGTCATTTACCCACAATGATATCAAACAACATACTGATGCCATGCATCACCAGCACGGTCACGGTATAAGCCCAGCTGACACTGAAAATAGTCTGGACGATCCTGACCACCAGGGTAAACCTGGATTAATTATGTTGCATGAGGGGTTCAGCGTACTCAGCACACTGATGCTTACTGATAACCGATACAATATTGATCGTGCGCTGAAGAATGCTGCTGCTGACTATGAATTATTTAAACTGAAATTCCTGCAAGCTGGAGATCAGGTAGAGAACATCGTGAATCTCAGTGCTCGACATGGTGTAGATCAGATCTTTGCAGTGTTGGCAGCTAATCACAATTCCAGTTCTGCATGGTATACCAGTGACATGGTTCCACTGGGTGGCACGGTCGTCAGGTATACGGTGGATGACCCACAACAACAATATTATGACATTTCTCGACAACTGGATCAGGTTGCCAGTAATCAGGCAGTGCTGGTCTATCTCAACGGTCAACAACTGGTACGCGGTGAAGATTACGAAGTATTTACTGGTCGACCAGCAGTAGAGATCATGCTGGTTGTCAGAGTGGGCGACCTGATTGAAATTGTTGAATACACTAATACCGATGGTTGTTATATGCCAGCAACTCCAGCTAAACTGGGCTTGGGCGCAGCTTATGTGCCCAGTATGTACACTGATGATACCTATCAGGAATCAGTGCTGGTTATACAAGGCCACGATGGCAGCATTACTCGTGCATTCACTGATTATCGTGATACATTGCTGATGGAACTGGAACTGAGAATCTACAATAACATCAAAGTAAATTCTGAGTTATGGAATCAGGTAATAGAAAATCGTGTGCCCTCAGCAGGCCGCTTCAGAGAACTCAACGGACTGGCAACATACAGCATGATCGAACAAGCATCCATTCAGCGCAAGTTCTTTTATGAATGGGTTGCTGAAAATCATGTGAATTTCCGCACATCAGTGTATGAGCAGAACAAAGCATTCACCTACAACTACAATAACAGCACTGACAAGATCACAGGTGATCCGTTGCTGGGTTACTGGCGTGGTAGTTATCGTGACTTTTATGACACTGATCGTCCACATACTCATCCCTGGGAGGTACTGGGCTTGAGCGTCAAGCCCACTTGGTGGCTAAGCACTTATGGCCCAGCACCCTATACTGGAGAGAATCTTATCCTGTGGCAGGATCTGACCAACGGTGTGCTGGGGCACACTGGCAAAGTCAGCGCCACTGGCTACCGAACCACCAATGTGTATAATACATCACGCACTGCTCAGCTGAGTTTGCTGGATGTGATACCAGTATCATCCAGTGGTGAGTTGTTAGATCCCAATGTGAGTTTAACAGCTATTCTGGAAACTCAGACTCTGCGTGCTGGCTTTACTTTTAATGATGGCGGACCAGCTGAAACAGCATGGAGACACAGCAGCACGTTCCCGTTCGCTCAGTTACGCACCAAGATCTTACAGAATCCTCAGTTTATGCTGGGTACACTGTGGGATCTGGATAATTATTGCCCGCATGTGCGTCACAACACCACACCCACTGTGGCTGGAATGTTTGATGGATTTAAATATCTGGTTACACAGATCCCCAGCATTGCTGATGTTGAGTTACACAATGTGGATACTGATGCTGCTGGCATCACAGTGCGCAAACACAGTATGCTGAACTATATTGTGGAATATCTAACTAATCAGGGTGATACTGCCGCACTGTTCAAGAAATACATCACCCACAGTACTGTGAACTTGGTTTACAATTTGGCTGGGTTCGCTGATAAAGGCAACCTCACAGTGTATGCTGAGCAGAACAGTCCACAGACTATTCAGCAGACTGTCAAAGTACCTGCAGAAGACTATAGTTTATTACTGAGTCAGAGTACTCCAGTGGGACAAGTGACCTACAGTGGAGTTATCATCACACAAAGCGTTAATGGTTACAAAGTAACTGGCTATGACCAGGAATATCCATTTTTTATTATCAGTCCCAGCAATCCCACTGGTAAAACCACCAGCATTACGGTGGGCAGCCAGAGTTTTACGGTGTATCAGGAAAATGCTGAACAACCCATTTATGTTCCATACGGATTTGAATTTAGTAATCGTCAGACTGTGGTGGACTTCCTGGTCAGTTACGGCGCATATCTGCAACGTTTGGGTTTCTTGTTTGAAACTGATACCGCCACTGACCGAGTTAACTGGACAGATGCAGCAGTACAGTTTGTAAAATGGAGCTATTATGACTGGGCACCCAATCAGGGCGTGAATCGCATCAGCCTGGTACTCAACCCCAGCAGCGGTGTTCTAAAATTCCAACCAGTGGCTGGCACTCTGGACAGTTTGCTTAATCCTGGGTCACTGTTGCTGGATGAAAATCAGTATCAGATTGATACCAGATACCTGGATGTGCTGCGTGATTCTGATGTTACCTACATCAACCATCAGTTGCCATTGGGTGTGATCAGTGCGCTGAGAGCCAACTTAATAAACTTTGAACACAAACTGATACTGAATAATCGCACAGTATTCAATGACCTGATCTATAACCCAGCATTGGGTACCAGGCAAAACCGCTTGAGAATCACTGGACTGAAATCTGGAGATTGGAATGGCACGTTGGCCAGTGCTGGTTTCATGATGATGCTGAGTGATGTGGCTGACTGGCAACCCAATACTGACTACCTGCGTGGCAGCATTGTACGGTATAAGAATCAGAACTGGACTGCGCTCACTGCGGTGATTGGCGCTAGTAAATTCCAGCAGAATAACTTCAGTGTCACTGACACTGTGTTTCAGGATCAGCTGATGCCCAGTATTGGCGCTAAAGCACTGGATCTGGAACATGCGTATGATCCATATTACCACAACAGCATACCCGACATGGTGCGTCTGAGATGTGACGCACTGGGATATGTGGAACGTACTTGGCTGGCCAACCTGGGGCTGGACTTGCTGAATCAGACTGAATTCTATCGTGGCTGGATCAAGCAAAAAGGCACGCCACAGGCAATAACTAATTTTACATCAGCTGGCACCACTGACCTATTGGCTGACTTTGCTGTGTTTGAAGAATATGCCATCAAGATGGGTGAGTACGGCGCAACTGGACGCACTGGATATGTGGACGTACAACTCAATAGCACCGTGGCGGTCAATAACCCCGTGGCAGTGGAGTTTGCGGTTGGCAGCAGTGATACCAATATTATCAGAGTTTCAGACAGTGTGTTGTACAAGAAACCACTGGGCTGGAATGCTAACTTCATACAGACACTGGATGCTGGTAATCTCAATGATTCAGAATCACCATTCCTGTCAGCTGGCCCAGTATTGCCCAGTGACATCTACGACTTTGCCCGCAGCAATACACTGCAATACAACAGTACATTGCAGAACTTGCTGACATTTCCCAGCAAACTCAGCATGACCACAGAAACCGACACTGGTAACCTGTTGCGCAATGTTAGAAATCAAAATTGGTTCTGGATTGCAGTGGATGAAGTCAGCTCAGCTGAAAACAAATACAATGTGATTACTTGGAAACTGTCTGCTGCGTATATCAAACAAGTGGTGCTGAACACAGTGCAGAATACCATAGATTTATACCTAAGTTCTGGCGTGGACGCATATGTGGGCGATATTGTGGCTGTGGATATCACCCAAGCACAGGGTGTGTTCACTGTGAATGATTATCAGGTACAACCCAGTGGTGATTATTACAGTGTTCTGAGTTTGCAGGTAACTGACGTCACCCAGTATACATTTGACAATATCACCTACACTGATGTCACTGCCCCACAGGGCATTTACACGTACACAAGTTTACGGCACAATGATATTGGCAGTGCCATACTGGATTCACAAGTTAATAGACTCCGGCTGCCAGTACTGACTCGGGCTTATGTGGACTATGACACCACAGGATTTGCTGTGTTTGATTTCCGCGAACCCTATGTCACTGGTCAGGCAACTTTACCAGCGGGCTCAGCGGTAACCACTAGTATTGCACAGGATGAAGCTACCAAACTGCTGTGGTTAGGTCAGGCCACAGCCAACCAAGTGACACTGAAAACCATGGAATCAGCCCGACTCAGTGCTGGTGATGTCGCTGGGTTGGGCACGGTGGTACACACTTTCGCCGCCACTGGCAATACTACCTCACTGGGCTCACAGGTTGTGAATCTTACCTCGGGCCTGGCAGTTGCCACGGCGACCGACAGCAGCAACAGCGGTCAGTTATATATTCTAAAATATACACCCACGGTTGCTGCTGTCAGTCAGACAGTTTATGGCGCCAGCGGTTCATATCTGGGATCCAGTGTAAGCGCCAGTGCTGATGGTGTGTGGTTGGCTGCTGGTGCTCCTACACCCAGTGGTGTAGGTAGTGTGCGGGTTTACCAACGAGATAGCTCTGACCTGTACAATTTGGTACACACCGTCACTGATCCTGGTAATGTTACTGGTGGTAAATTTGGATCCAGTGTAAGCCTCAGCGCCGACGGTGCATTGTTGGCTGTGGGAGCTCCATCCGCTGGAGCTGGCGCTGGTAAAGTTTATACTTTCAGCAGAGCAACAACCACATTTACTCTGACTCACACTTTATCAGCCGGGGACAATGATGATCAATATGGAGCCAGTGTTGCGGTCAATGGTGACCTACTAGCCATTGCTGCGCCACAATCTTCTCAGGTCATTGGCAGTCAGACATTAAGACAGCTGGGTAAAGTGCAATTATGGAATTATTACTCCAGTGCTTGGCATCTGATTCAGACCATTGATAACACAGATGTTTTCAGTACTGGCTTTGGTCAACAGCTCAGCTGGCTTACCACCAAGGTATTGGCTGTGGTGGAAAATAATGCTGAATTCGTACAAGCCGATCAGTTGCATCTGGAAAGCAACATTCAGTTTGACAGCGGCGGCACAGTGATGTATGACAGCGCGGCACAACCTGGACAGAGATTATCACAGTATCAATTATTACGCACATCAGCATCAGTGTTGTCTGCCCAGCATGACACTATACAACTGACCCGTGTTAAAACAGTACAATACCAATCAGCAACCGGAGTTAATTTGTGCTTTGCTGGCAACCTACAACGCTTGTGGGTGGGTAATAGATTAGCAACGACTGATGAAAACAATGTAGTGTGTTACACCAATGACAATGCATTGTCTGGCTGGACTATGCTGAGACAGCAACAGCCCACATTGGATGCTCACAGTTTGTTCAGAGCATGGATTTATAATAGTCGTACTCAGCAGAAAATAGTGGATCTGGATGTGGTGGATCTGGCTCAGGGGTTATTGCCCGGAGTGATAGCTCAGCATATTGATTATATTTCTGGCAATGACCCAGCAGTATATGGTGTTGCATTGTGGCGTGGCGGCATTACTTATGAAGTTGGCAGCCGGGTAGTTTACAACGACACTGTATATGTAGCTAATCAGATTCACAGTGCGGGATTCTTCAACACTGAACACTGGACAGTGTTATCCACCCAGTCTCAGGTAGCCAACACTGGCAGTATTAAATGGGGATCAGCGCAGGTGGGTCTGAATTGGTTCAGCACTCGCCAGCTGAGAACAGTAAACTATTATCAGGGCGAGTTGATGGATCGAGTGGCCAACTACAACACATGGTTTCCTGGCACACAGATCAATATATATGAATGGACTGTCAGCACAGTACCGCCCGCGGCATACACTGGCACTGGTACCGTGGCTGCCGACGCGGCCACAGTTTACGACAGTCAGACCAGCCAGTGGTATTTCTGGGTAGCTAACAAAACTCAGCCCAGCGAAGTTCACACACTGAGCACTGCTGATATCAGCAATGCGCTGACTTATCCCCAACTCAGTGGTTTGCCTATGATTTCACCAGCCAATACTCACGGCGTGATATTGTATAATGTGGCCAATGAAGTTAACAATGGCGAGAATGTTCTACATATTGATTATGTGTTGGAAGATCATACCAACCGTTTACACAGCGAGTTCCTGATGCTGAGTGAAGACGGATCTGGTCACTGGTTAACCACTCCTATTTACACCAAAATGGTGGACAGTTTGTGTGGACAATCCAACATCACCTTTGGTGGCGTTACCACTCAGCTGGAAGTTCCAGACCCTGCGCTGAATACTGAAGATCGGTATGGAGTTGCATTTAGACCACGCCAGAGTCTGTTCAGAGATCGTAACAAAGCCATCCAGATCTATTTCCAACAGATCAACACAGCCATTGCAAGTCAGGCAGTAGCTAACTTATCCACACTGAGCTTGTTGCAACAGCGTGACCCAATGCCCACTACAGGATTTGATGCTACTGTGGTTGATCGTGAGACATTGCTGATACTGGATGTTCGTGATTATGTTAACAACACCGTAATTCTGATTCACAGTGATAGTTTAGCTACCAATTCAGGTTGGAGCCTGGTTAAATTAGTCAACGGCCAATGGGAGATGGTAACCAGTGAGTTCTACAATCTCAGTGAGTACTGGCAGTATCAGGACTGGAGCTCAGCTGACTACACTGAAACAGTTGCTGACAACACCATTGCTCACATTGGATACTTACCCAGCATTAACTTGGTAACAGGACAGTATTTAAAAATTCTCAATAATGGCGACAACAACGCAGCAATGTATCAGATTCAAGCAGACCAGACTCTGAATCCAGTGTGGATACAGCGTGGAACCATACAGTTTAAAACCAAGCTGTATGACACAGTGGTCACTGGCTTAGATGGCACGGCGTTTGATACTGTGGCTGGATTTGACAGTTATCCAGCATTGCCCCTGAGACTGATTCTAACTGCACTGAATCAGCATATTCTCACTGGTGACCTAATGACAGTGGCCGACAGCGCCTTCTTTGCAGTAATGAGATTTGTACTACAGGAAAATCTCAGTGTGGATTGGTTATTCAGAACCAGTTTTATCAATGTCAAACACCGTGTGAAGAATCTAAATCGTCAGACTAACTATCGGCAGGATGACGAACAGTTTGTGCGTGACTTTGTAAATGAAACCAATCCTTATCACACTCGAATACGTGAATACACCAATGTGTACAGCGCAACCGACACCGCACTGACTGCCGCCAGCGACTTTGACTTGCCAGCATTGTATGACGCAGTGTGGTATGCTGGTCAGTATCCTGGTGCATACGGCAAGCTAAACAGTGGACAAGCTAGATATTTCACAGCTGGCGTTGCACTGGCTCAAGAAAACGGATTACTATATGTGGGCAGCAATGGCATGGCAGCTCACGCTATGGGCTTATGGCCCAACACCACCGTGACATCAGCAACACCGCAACACTGGGTATTTGCGCTGAATCAGACACCAACTGAAACAGTTACTAAATATCCAGTGCCCACCAACAACATCATTGGTGTAGCAATCAATGGTGTACCGTTCTTCAGTGTGGTGGCCGAGGAAATCGACACGCTGACCTGGGTGAATGATCCCAGTGTCACTGAAACTTATACTGTGAATATTGCGGCTGGCACCAGCTATGTTGGGCCAGACGCCAGCAATGGGTATTTGACTTCCACGGGCGCATATGTGTACCGCGCAAATCCTACGCTGCTGTATACGCTGAATTCCAGCCAGCATAGTCCATTGATCGGATTTGCGCTGGATGGATTCCCCATTTATGGACCGTACGGGTACAGGAGAGTTGATGGTTCTGGTGGAATCATTCAGAACACCAGCAGTTATCGACTCAGGAATGATTACAGACTCAGCACTCGGACTGTTGTCAACGGGCAAGCCTACGCCGACTATGCAGCGCCCACTGGCGAGTACATTGGCGATTGGGAATATGTGGCAGGGCTGGGTACACTGGATGAGCATAATGGTAGATTTGTAAAAACTCCAGAATATCCCTATGGTACCTACGCATACTTTGTCACTGTGTCCACTTATGATCATACTATCCCAGTGTATCCCTACATTGTGGGTTCCACATTCCAGGGTGTGCCCACTGGATTGAAATACAACTATGTGGGTGAGTCATCAGTTGCAATATATGAAAATGGCAACTATCAGATGCCCGCTGAACCAGCGCCAGTTAGCTCAGACTGGAGCTTAAGATCACCCACTGGCTTGTTCCCCAACGACGAGATTAGATTTACTCAGGGAGTTTATGCCAACTGGAATAACCATCACACGTATAATCTCACTGGCTTAACCGTGGCTGACACTGGTCATGGTTACAGTTACACACCCAGTGTTAATATAACTGGTGGAGGCGGGGCAGGAGCCACGGCCCGAGTCACAGTGAATCCACTGACCCAGCAGCTGAATCCCACAGTGACACTGACCTCAGTGGGCACTGGGTACACTAGTCAGCCACTAGTGGAAGTAATTGGTGGATTTGATGTACTAACCTGGGAAAACACTGTGGTTTACAAACCAGGCGATGTGGTACTGTATGCGGCCAATCAGGCATTCTATGAAGCAAACCAGCTGGAGACATCAGCTAATGTGGCTGGAGTGAAACACACTGTTCAAACTAAAGGATTATTTGTTACCCTGGCGTCAGCCACTACTAGTAATGATGTCAACATCACAGTGGAGTCAGCCACTGATATTCTCCTAGGCATGGTGGTGGCTGGAACTGGCATTACTGGTACTCCCACCGTGAGTTCCGTTAATACTGCGGCAAAAACTGTGACATTATCCAGTACACAGTCGGTTACTGCTGGACAAACCTTGACATTCACCCTGACCTCAGCTAGTGTAACATTGGGCTCAGTGTCGGGTATAGTTACTGGTATGATTGTGACTGGCACGAACATTGTTGCAAATTCTTATCCCACTGTGATTACTGTGGATACGGCCAACTCCAAAGTAACATTGAGCTCAGTGCAGACTTTGGCCAGATATGATCAACTGAGCTTTGTGTCAGCAACTTATGATTCCACCAATACCACACTACCAGTGGGTAGTAATACTGGTACAGTTATAGCCAATATGCGAGTCGTGGGTCAAAATATAAGTGTAGATGCTGTTAGTAATATTGCCACTTATGGTAATGTCAACATCACAGTGGGGTCGGTAACTGGTATTGCGACAGGTATGACGGTTTCCAGTAATAACATCACTGATTTCCCCACAGTGAGTGCCATTGATACTGTGACTAAAATTCTGACATTATCCAAACCAGAGTCAGTTACTGCTGGAGAAACCCTGACATTCACGCTGGTCACCACGGTCAGTTCCACGGCTAACACCATCACCGTTTCTGGAGATCATCGTGATGTGGTTGCTAATACACAGCTGACCCTGTCCTATTTGTATGGTAATCCTGTCTCTGATACAACAGCCTGGACTCAGCTGAGCTTAGACAATATTCTTATACCCCGCTCAGCTGTGTTGACACCTGTGTTGACCAACTCAGTGGTGAGAAAACCCAATATCACCATGCAGTATAATCGTTGGGCATCGGTGGATTACCCCAGCGTACTGGTAGATTCTGTACCATTCACAGACACTTATGCTGTGGTGGACGCTGCCATGACCGATCAAGATGATACCCAGCTGGATAATGTGGTATTACAGTTGGCATTCAATACTGATACTGTAACTGAGAATATTTGGAACTATCAACACTGTGTGGCTGGCGCTAGATCAGCCAGCTTCAGCAATATAGATGGCAATCGATATCTCACCACAGCCACCACAATCTCTGGTCTGGGCATTAATGATTTTACCATTGAATTCTGGTTCCGTATGCAGACGGTGCATAGCAAACAAGTGTTATTCAGTACTAGCGGAATAATTATCTATGTTAATGAGTTAAATCAGGTGTGTGTTAGTGATTCCAACAGCAGCAGCAGTTTAGTATCCGGGGGCAGTGTTACCACTAATATCTGGCAACACGCTGTGGTTGAGCGCAAATACAACACTGTGAGCTTATACCTAGATGGTTATCGCCTGGGCCAATACACCGCAGAGGGTTATCAGAATCATAACTTCAGCGGCGCCAACCCCACACTGGGCACTGAAGTGACACCTGCACACACTGCCAATGCGTTCATGGATGAACTCAGAATCACGTCGGGTGTGCTGAGATATGATGCTGCTAACTATGCTGTACCACAGGGAGCATTTGGTCGTACGGTGATAACTGACAGTTACCTAAATCATGTGACATTACTGTATGGATTTGAAACCCTCAGTGCTGATTTACCCACTGGCATCAACTTTGTGCCCCAGGGTGTGAGCACGGTGGTTCAGGATCGCAGCGTGAACAGTAAGCTGGTAACAGTGGTCAATCCAGCACAGCTCACGGTGAACAACACAATCATCAGTGCAGCTCACAGTGAGGTCTTAGCTGCCACTTTCGCCGCAGGTGCATACTTAGATGTTGGCAGCAGTACAGACTTCAATCTAGGCACTGGTGATTTTACTATTGAGTTCTGGATGGATCCTGCCTCAACTGGAACCATATTCACACTGGCTGCTGGCACCACTCACAGTTTAACAGCAAGTATGTCAGATACCACTCATATACAACTGCTGGTGAAAACAGCAGAAGCCAGCACAGTGATGACTTTAACTGGCATCATCAGCACTGGTGCTCACTTTATTAGTGTTGAACGGTATCAGCAACGCATGATGTTGTATGTGGATGGTATTTTGGTGGATCAAGATGATCAGGCTGATTATAGTTTCGGCACCAGCACCAACACAGTACCGTTGATGATCAGTGCGGTGTCAGCAGGGTTCACTGGCAAGCTGGGTGACTTCAGAGTAACTGCAGGACTTGCGCGGCATTCTCCAGTAGGCAACTTTGATACCCTGATACACAGTGACTTCACTGACACCGCACTGGGTATAAGATCTGCAGACGTAGTCATTGATGGTAGTGGTTTTGTTACCAACATCAACTGTCCAGCTGATGATGAACATGTTAATGGCCGACTGTATGACACACTGGATGTTCGTGTGTTCAGTAATGGTAATTTAACCACAGCAAACACTGGCTTCAGAATGTTCAAGGACATGCTAGATAATATCAGCTTTTATGCGGTGCCAGCCACTGGTACAACCACATTGACTCAGGCTCTTAACTGGTATGACACTGAGATACATCTGGCAGGTGTCAGTGGATTCCGTACTCCGATTGATAATCGCTGGGGCGCAGTATTTGTCAACGGTGAACGCATTGCTTACCTCGGTGTGGATCCTGTGAATAACTTACTCACAGGCATAGTCAGAGGCACACTGGGCACACATACCCCAGTGGTTCATGCCAGTGGCAGCCGTGCTGAAGCTGCTGGTGATAACTTGGTATTACCTGGCATTTCAGGTGTAGTTGGCGTGGCGCACACCGTAACAGCCAATGTCAGCAGCAATGCTACCATACAGATTGATTCGATTGCTGGTATCACACCAGGTATGAAGGTAACTGGTAATAGTGCTGTAGCGTCAACGGTGGTTAGCACATCAACAAATCAGGTGATACTGGCTACACCACAAACACTGACTCGGGGCACGGTGTTAAGCTTTGGGGATATTGTGGCGCACAGTGTGAGACCATTCACCACAGTGAACACCAACAGTTTAACAGCTTATCACAACACCTGGAACACACTGGGATCAGCAGTGGCAACTGATGGACAGGGATTACAGCTGAGTTCCACTGACATCGCAGTGTTTCTTATCAATAACCCAGCTCAGTTGCCGGTATAAATAACTGATATGAACATACAAGATCAGAAAACGCCTGTGTCACCGCAGGAACAGATCCAGGAGACTCCCAGCTTGTATGTGGAGTCATATCTAAAAATTTCAGATCCTGAAACGCAGACTATAATTGTAAACATGAGGGCATAGAATGAACATCGCTTTGGATATTAAAGGCTGGATAAAAATCACTGACATTGACACCAACACAGTATTGGTGGACAAACCCAATGCGATTCATTATGAAAACTTTTCGCTGGCATTGGCTCAGAGTATTTGTGCTGGGCCGTTGAATGCCAATGATGTGAATAGCGCCAGTGGGTTCATCCGAAGCATGGCATTTGGCAATGGCGGAACTGATGTCAGCAGCACTGGTGTTATCACATACAATACTCCTAACTACACTGGAGCCAGTGCTGGGTTATATGCTCAGACTTATGAAAAAGTAGTAAATCAGAATTACAGCAACAACACTGACCCAGTCCACAACAAACTCACTGTGAGTCATCAGTTGGGCAAAGCCTATACAGATATACTGGTTAGTTGCCTATTGAACTATGGTGAACCAGCAAATCAGCAAGTATTTGATAACACCACGGATTACAACAGTGCCTATGTGTTTGATGAACTTGGACTCAGATCATCCGGCGGCAAACTGTTGACCCATGTAATTTTTCATCCAGTACAGAAAAGCCTGAATCGTCTGATACAGCTTGATTATACAGTGCGCGTGCAGACATTGACAAATTTGTCCTAGTATGAATACAATTTCAAGGAGATGTAGTAAATGGCTTATACGATAAACAAATCTAACGGGACCCCAATATCTGTAGCAGACAATGTGGTGGATTCTACTTACAGCGTCCAGTTGGTGGGTAAAAACCGTACCAATTACGGCGCCACCATTAATCAAAACTTTTTCCGTCTTATGGAACATTTCTCCAGTGGTAGTGCCCCCAGCAGTCCCCAGTCTGGTCAGGTATGGTTTGATTCTACCTATTTCACATTAAAGGTCTGGGATGGCACATATTGGAAACCACTAAGTGGCATAGCCACAGCAACTCCCAGCAATCCAGTATCTGGTGATCTGTGGTTTGACACTGTGAACCAGCAGCTGAAAGTGTATGCTGGTGCAGTCTGGGTAGCTATTAACTCTGGCATCTCAGGTGGCGGCACCAATGGCGCCATAACTGAAACTGTGATTGACAGCAGCACTGTGTCACATTATGTGTCGTCATTGTATGCCAGTGGTGTCAGAGTGGCGATGTTGAGCAAAGAACCTGTAACAGGTATTACTGGTTTCACTGGGTTTAGTAATCTAGTAGCCGGTATCAATTACAATACCAGCATCAGCACCAGCACTGTGAATGGTAATGTAGTTGGCGCCACTGCTGTGTTTAGTGGCAATATCACTGCTGGCAATATAAATGCGGTAAGTGGTAAACTCAGTGTCACTGGCAATGCCAATGTGGGAAATATTGGCACAGGCATTGGTATCTTCACCGGAGCAATCAGTGTCACTGGCAATGCCAATGTGGGCAACGTTGGCGCAGTCGCTGGAGTATTCACCGGAGCAATCAGTGTCACTGGCAATGCCAATGTGGGCAACGTTGGCGCAGTCGCTGGAGTATTCACCGGAGCAATCAGTGTCACTGGCAATGCCAATGTGGGAAATATTGGTGCAACCAATATTGTGGGTGCATTAACCACAGCAAGTCAAACTAATATTACATCAGTTGGTACATTGGGCTCACTTAGTGTCACTGGTAATGCCAATGTGGGTAACGTTGGCGCAGTCGCTGGAGTATTCACTGGCTCACTGGCACTTAAAGCACCAGTGACGGTGAGTGCCAGTACATATACTATGCTGGCTACTGATTCATCACTGATAATCAACGCTAGTGCGACGTGTACGGTAACATTGCTCGCACCAGCAACATATCCAGGAAGAATACTCAATATTAAGACCACCGCAGCTTACACTGTGGTCAGTGCTGGCAGCAACGTTGTACCCGTGGCTGGCGGTTCCGCTGGTACGGCTATCCTGGCAGGCACTGCTGGTAAGTGGGCTATGCTGCAAAGTGATGGCACGAGCTGGGTGACAATGCTGGCTGGTTAATTTACATAATTTAGATGACAATGGCGACCTTTGTGGGGTCGCCATTGTTATGATCCATTCTGTTTCCAAGAGGATCAATCTCAGTCGTATAAACTGAACTAGGCTGTTGCCAGTTCAGCGACTTCGGACGTGAATCCGAAATCTGCGACATCATACCACTTATTAGAGTTGGCTGATTTTTGTTTGCTCTGATTTACGTGAGTGCTTCACGGCTGACTCCCGTCACCTATTGAGTCCTGTCGAAACCGGTCGCCCCCAAGTACTACATAGTGGAGGCGGGGAGAATCGAACTCCCGTCCACGACACTTTCAGTTGTTATCAACATCAGCGGTACTACGATATTACTTATGCCAGTGATATCACTGGCACCAGAATTCTTTTTGGGCAACAAACGCCTGATAATCCTGCCACACCTGGTCCATGTTGCTCCAGGACATACAATTATACTGTCTGATAAAGCATTTAACTTGTCGTATCAGGGATAATTGGGGCCAGCCAGAATACTCTGACCACCCCAACGTACCCTGGCGATGACGCTGAGCTAACTGATCCCATAGTTCTGAAGTATACAAGGGCTTGGTTGGATCACATCGCAGTACGACATTCTGCTGAATCACAGTGGCGGCCATATACCGTAGATCGGTATGATTGAACAACTCTATGGTGTGATCACAATCGAGACACAGGCTGCCCTGCCTACCTTCTCCGCGCGATGCATTGCAAATATCACACTTATTTTTCGCTCGATTAACTTTGCACCCACTACTGAACTCATCGTCCCACTCCCACTCTACTAGTTGAGGTCTAGCCATTGTGGTCCTTCATGGCAGGACTGACAAAGGTATAGGTTATCTGAGTCTGGATGTCAAACTGGGTATTGCATTCAGTACATTCCACCGGGTGAGTTCCAGAGTCCCACAGTAGATAATAATCTGTGTGCTGCCACACATTAAATTCATGACCACAGTTGGGACAGCGCACACACTGGTCGTTGGTCATTTGCTCACGGCTGCTCAGCGTGCGGCAGTTGTAACACACTGTGGGACTGCCATTGGGGTGCGAAATAAACCCATTACAGCTATTACATGCTTCGCCAGCATCACGTAGAGCCTGGTGATATTTGCCCACATTGACACGTTGGTTTTCATCTACAAAATCAGTAATTGACGTCATTTGATACCTCCATGAGGGATAATATTTCTACAGTACGAGCTGGTGCCTGCACACACAGCCACTTAAAACCATTGGCCTGCTTGGCATCCAGCAGGGCAAACATAGCACCCAGCACTGGCGTAGGCACTTGAGCCTGAGCTGCCAAAGCAAAGTTCTTACGGCTGGTGTTACTAACTGCCACCTGAATAAACCACTGATCAATCTCTTGGCCCAGTGAGTGCATCTGTGCTAAAATCTGATCATACCGTACTCGGAGGTCAGGAAAGTAGGCAAACACTTCTGAATCCTCACCACGCTGCACCAGCTCAACTAGCCCACGAGTGTGCAAACTGTCCTTGAGGTGATGAATTAGTACATAACGCGGACTCTTGATCTTGATGCGACGCCAGTGCTGGTCCACCACCACATAGCCTTCTTGATGTGCAGGGTCCAGCGCATCAGCCGCGGCCAGTACATCAGCAACTGAAGTCAACGCAAACTCACGTACCACATCCCAGCAGTGAGCCCACAGAGCAACTGGATGCTCAGCGCCATCCTGATCACGAACACCAATCAGCGTCAGATTGCCAGTGTTGTCTGATTGCTGAGTCACAATACGGTTATACTGACTGGTGAGCTCAAAGCAATAGGTCCAGCCTGGGAACAGATCGCTGACGTCAGAATACTGATCCTGCCAAGTACGCCAGAACAGCTCAGCAAAGGTAAAGCTGTGCTCACCCACATTTCCGCCAGCATCTGGCGACCCTTTGGTCGCCACTTGCCATGCACCAGCATACCAGTACACAATCATCAAACTGCCGTCCAGCTTCTCCTGCACTTTGGCAGTGGACCAGTCAATGTCAGCAGCACCAGTCTCGCCCTGGTTAAAGAATCGAGTAAACGGTTGTGCTACCACGCGCCAGTTCTGATCCTGATCCAGTATCAGTCCTCGACTCTCTACCACCACAGGGTGAGACTTGTGTTCAGATGCGGCGATCTGGTCGTATGTGAACTGTAGCAGGTTGGGCCACTGTGGGTGAGCCTTGGGCTCCACACCCAGTGTCTTGAGCTGAGCTAATGCATCAGTTTGAGTACGCAACAAAGTCTGGATGTTCAGTACCGGCATACTACTATTATAGCACAGACCAAATAGCAATGTCAACAAAAGATATTCAGCTGGTATACGCAGAAGAACGGGGACAGGGTCCCCGTTCTTGTACCAACTTACAACATTGAAGTTTTAATTGAGGAAAGCAGGCTCGGTGAAGAAGAACCCGTTGACCAGGTCCATCACAAGACCAAAACCAGTCAGCGTGGGCTGAGTTCCGGACACCCGCAAGACGCCAGTGCGATTCTGCGTGAAGGTATAAGCCTGATCCATTACGAAAATGACATGGCCACCAGCTGGTACCACCGCAGTCAGCGGGGTTGTAGTAATGGGCAACAGGTTAACACCATTGGTGTCCAGGAACTCCAGGGTCACTGTCTGTGGGTAGTTCAGCGCATTGCTGATGGCAATACCAGTACTGCGCCTTGTGGCGGTGGTGTTGTCAAATGCCACACTGAACCCACTGGCCGAGCTGGGTTTGACTTCGATCGCACTCTGGAAGTTGGGAGTGGTGCTCACGAATACCACATTGATGCCAGGCACTGATCCCTGCACAGTGTGTACCACGGCAGTACCGGACTGCGGCTGAACTGAGTCCACCAGCACATCCACTACCCCCTTGGCTGGCACAGTTACGGCAGGCACATACTGTGTGCTGAACCCATTGACTAGATAGTTTGTGGCCACGCCAGCATCGTTGAAGAACTGCAAGGAATTGATACTGATAGAACTTGACGTATTCACCAGCCGAATACGTGTCTTCCATACACCACCAGTGGCAATGTGTGGAATGGCACGGTCATTGGCACCAGGCAGCACATAAGTACGGCTATTGGTGACGTTGACGGTCAACAACAAGCTCAGGGTGTTTGCGTTGGCCTGTGCTGGATTGGCATACAACGGAACAAAGCTCACCAGCACGGGATAAGAACCCACAGCCAGGGCACTGAGGCCAGCGGTGTTCAGCGTGAGATGCACTGAGATACTGGTACCAGCAGGCAAATAGCCCACACTGGGTGAAACACTGACCACACTGTCAAAGCCAGTGGTGATCTGGGTATTGTAAAAATACCCAGCAGCATTGGGTGCCGTGAGGGTGACATCTGACACGGACGGTAATGTCACCTGACTGAGATCATAAGTAACAGCGGCAGTGGCGGGACTCAGAGTCTGTGCCTGCGACATTGCTGCCATGAGTGATAGAAATACTACAGATAAAACCTTTTTCATTATTATTCCTCTTTATTTGCTTGATGTATGGCGCCGAAGCACCTGAAAAACTCGGCTTTGTAGACGGTGTAGGGTTTCTGAATCCACTAAATTCGCAGATTCTATTGCCCTGAAAGTCACTGTCCAGCCGGTGCTGATTTGTTGGTTCAGCCAACCGTTAAATTCAGCAGTGTTGCTGAACTCCATTGCATAGCCGCCTATATCTATTTTAGCATAGGATTGGCTTTCGATGGCATACATTTGGTAATTGTGCATCAGTGTTCTTATCCATCGAGTTTCCTGAACACTGTTTTCCAAACATATCAGCTCTGGGGTCAAGAAAATCTCCATTCTCCAGGCCTGCCTGGCCACCGCAGGCAATACTCTACCAGTTGCATCTGATCCAGTTGTGCAGTCACCTGAAATACGTTAACCTTGTGATAATAATCAATGTCTTCCACCATATTGGTGGTGATACCCAGATCAGTTACCCAGTGTCCTATGGGACTGTCCCAGAACTCTGCAATACGAGCTTCCAGCAGCATCATGGGATCTTCAACGTCACCGATATTCCACTGGTCAATAATCATACTGCCATGGCTGCCTTGATAGCTGCATGACACTGGTAGTTTTCCAGTCTAAAGTCTGTGGGTTTGAAGATGTCGATATTGCTGACATCAGGATTGATCCATAATGTGGGGGCAGCATAGGGTGTACGGCTCAGTTGCTCACGCACCGCATCAACATGATTGTGATAGATATGCGCATCACCAATGGTGTGAACAAAGTCGCCCACTTGTAATCCACACATCTGAGCAATCATGTGGGTCAGCAGACTGTAGCTGGCAATATTAAACGGAACGCCCAGGAACATATCTGCAGATCTTTGATACATCTGGCAACTGAGTTTACCGTTGCGCACATAGAACTGACTCAGTACATGGCATGGCGGCAAACACATGTCCTCCAACTCATCAGGATTCCATGCAGTGATGATATGCCTGCGACCCTGGGGATCTTTCTGGATGCCAGCAATCAACTGGGCAATCTGATCCAGTGGCCGATTCACCAGCCCCCAGCGACGCCACTGAACCCCGTAAATGGCTCCAGCATGAGTTGTGCCAGGATATCTGGCTTGCCAGCCTGGTGAGTTGACATTTTCATGCCAGATGGTTTTCTGGTCTGGCACTCCGTGTGTCAGCTCACTGAGCCTGCGCACATCATCAGAACCTTCCAGGAACCACAGCAGCTCACCTACCACAGCTTGCCAGGCTAATTTTTTTGTGGTCACTGCGGGAAACCCAGCAGATAAATCAAATCGCATCTGCATTCCAAACACAGATCTAGTGCCAATGCCAGTGCGATCCTGGGCATCAGTTCCGTGATCCAGTACATGTTGTAATGATTCTAAATATGTTTTCATGAGGTAATATTCACTTTTTCACGATCCGCAGACGCCCCGCTGCTGGGGACGCTGCCAGGATGTTGTCTTTAGATATGATGTTATAGTAAATGGCACTGGCACAGTGTACTGCAACTGCTGGACTCCATCAGGCTCAAACTCTGACTGCCACTCTGACTGTGGGAAATAGGTATCACAGGGCCAGGTATCCTGAAGCTGTGTATGCACCACACGCTGACAATATGGCAGCCACTGACGCAGTATGTCAGCTCCGCCGATCACATACCATGCTGAGGGGAATGTTGTGGAATAGTGGTCTAACACCAGGGTGTGCGGTAGTATAGCAATAATGCCAGCTGGATCACCACTCACCACTGCGGCCACACCTGCCAACGGTAACGCACGGCGTGTGACCACAACATTATATCGGCCGGGCAGCGGTGTGGGCATGTCACTGTCCCAGGTGTTGCGACCCATGATAACGGCGTTACCCTTGGTTATGGCCTGAAAGTTTCGCATATCTGCAGTCAGTCTGGGCCAGGGCATGGAGCCATTTGCCCCCATGCCCCCTGCACTGTCTGTGGCAAATATTGCCGTGATCCAGGGTAATGTATTCAATGTATTCATTGGTATCGTGCTGGCAATTCAGCTAATATACGATTCACTATGGGTTCCACGATGCTGCGGAGTATGGTTAGATCCACTATTAGTTGGATTGACCCAGTAGAGTTATTTGCTTCGGTCAACATCTGGCCAAATAATACTAAACTCTCGGGATCTAATTCATCTAGATCCAGCGTAACAGTGGGGTCATTGGGATACGTGAACTGCACCTGTCTCACCATCACAGTGGGAACTGTGACCATAGTCAGTTGATCCAGCAGCAAATTCCAATCAGTACCCACTGTGGGGTTACCCTGCAACTGGACGACGTCGTCTACGCACAGGAGCGGTAGCGGTTGCATCTTTCTTTGCCTTTCTGGCAACCTGCACCTGATTCACTTGCTCAGAGGCATTGCTGGACATCTGATCAGCTTCGGTCATAAGACGTTGTGACTCAGCCAGCAAGCTGTTGGCTTCAGACTGCATACGCTCAGCCTGAGATCTGAGATTCTGAGCAATTGCTGAGTCGCTCAGCGCATCAGCACTTCGCATGGAAGCTGGGATCTTATCGCTTTTCTGAGGATCTCGCATTCCAGCCTGAGCATCCAGTTCGGCCATTCGGCGCACTGCATCCTGGCCCTGACTCATTTCTTTAAGGATCTTATTGAGCTCATCCAGCCTGACACTGTTGCGTGGATCCGGGGTCATGATTACCTGACTGGACGGCACTTTCTTAATCAGCCCAGTTTTGTGAATGGATTGCAGAATGTTGGTTCCATCTGGCAGCAGATGCCGGTGCAGCACATCAGCCAGCTCACCTGCGTCCTGACCTTGCTTGCTTTCCAGTACTTTCATCACACCGTCGTGATAGATCCTGGGCAAGGTGTCACTGTAGCTGACCAGACACATGTGGTCTTCGTCAGGAACTGTTCTGTAAAGTACGACCACTTTTTTATCGCCATGGCGACCGACGTGTTTCATTGGTATGAGTCCTTTATTCCTGGGTATCTGTGTCAGGGGCTTGGGTTTCTGCAGCCTGACTCTGCTCGCTGGCAGCCAGGAATGCTGCCAGACGATCATAAACTGTACCCACCGTGGTAAGTTCTTCTGCTTTGAATGCGCCGCGCTGGGTGCAGGTTGCGATGATTTCTGCACTCAGTCTGATATCACTGAGATTCAGCGCGAGAGTTTTATTTTCAGTTAGTTGGTCCATATTAGTACTTATCTTGCTACTTCACAGCATGAATTATTTCACTTGCCAAGGGGGTGGCAGCATCAGCACAAAGAAGGTCAGGTCAGCGGGATCTTCAAAACCCAACACCAGCAACTCCACCCTATGCCTCATTTCCACAAATATTCTACTACTGAGTCGGCCCAGTGCCAATCTGATTAGCTCTTGTATGGCTGAATCTGCACCTCCTAATGTGGATGTAGCATGGCTGGTATTTAGATGTACCGTGTGGAAATGCGGCGGCAGGCGATATACTATCCTGGGATGCTGTAATACATGTTTCTTAACATCAGGTAGACTGGAAACTTTCATATAGGAAAGGCCCGGGCCAGTTACCTGGCCCGGGCTTGGTGAGAGATTATCGTTTGTGTTCAGTGTAATGCGTCGTGATTCCATGTGGTGCCGTACAACCAGGGTTACCATGAATTACAAATATGGTATCGCAGTACTGGGCGTCACCCCAGCCGTCATAAGTGTATCCATCAGTTAGAAAAACCAATCGCTTGGGCTCGATGTTATTTTTCTTCATCCACGCCCAGTTGGCGTCAAAGCTGGTCCCACCGCCGCCAGCCAGGCGGTAGTCACGGATGTCAACTAGGTCATCGCTGGTAAACACCTGAGGATTATGCACCGCAGTATCAAAGCACCACACATGAACCTTATATTGATCAAACTGACCCATGATGCCGTTGATCTCGCTGAGGAAGTCACGAGCCTGTGCGTCACCAATACTGCCGCTCATGTCAATGGCCACACAGATATCAACCTGCGTATCCGGCACCATGCCCGGCAGTATGGCATCCAGGTCCCAGCCCCTGCGACTCACGCTGAGCCAACTGTAATCAGCCTGTGCCGTACTGTCCAGGCTCATGCGCAATAGTTCACGCCAGTTCATCTGCGGTTCAGTGAGATCCTTGACCATACGCTGAACACCGCCCGGCAAGTCACCAGCCGAGCACTGTTTGGCAGCGTTGAGCACTGCTTCACGGATATCGTCACGGATCTGACGCCGATCTTGGTCACTGAGCCGTGGTCGCTTGCCCCCGCCTTCGCCGGGCTCGCTGCCTTCCTCGCCGTCTTTGCCGTCTTTGGGCTCACCATCGCCATCCATGTGCTCGTCCAGCAACTGATCCAGCAGGTCCTGCATGTTGATCTTGTCAGCATTCTTGAACAGGTCATCATATACCTGCTCTGAGCTCCAGCCAGAATACTTGCGATCAATCAAGGCAGGCACCGTGGTGATGAGATCGCCCACTTTTTGATCCACCAGATCCTGATTCACCACATAGTCACAGGCAACGTTGTGTAACATGCCATCACGATCGCCACGCCGATCCATGTGCTCATACACCACATGCAGTACTTCGTGCCCAAATAGAAACTCTATCTCACGCGGCTTCAGGGCGTCCACGAATGCGTGGTTGTAGTAGAAGTGGCGTCCGTCTGTGGCTGCCGTGCTACACCATTCATCGGCGGCGGTCAGCGTGAGTCGGGTAGCAATGTTACCAAAGAACGGTTTCTTGATTAGTAAGCCCACACGAGCTGTGATCAGCTTGTCACGGACTCGGGCCTGCAGTTCCTTGCTGATGGGCTGATCGGTAACATTGCACTCAAACTGTTTCTTCTTACGAGACTTCTTTGCTGGGATCGTTGCGCTCATGGAGTCGTTATCCTTGTGTATTTCTGCTACTCAACTATTATAGCAAACGGGGAAATCAGTGTCAACTGATTGATTGCAGTCGTTAAGGGTAATTTGGGGTCGCTGTGGGGTTACTTCATGCCCGGAATCAGCCCAGAAACGCCCGACAACGCATTCTGAGATGGGTTGGGGTACTCTGACCCCGCTGGGGCCTGATCGATGCGTGTCTAAGTGCTGTGTTTTCAGCAAGTTAGTAAATCCTTTGTTTTCAACACGTTACATCCAGCAGCCTGATCAGGTGTGATCTGCCCAGTCAATGTCAACCACATCAGCTGATCTGCGGTGAACTTGGTTTCCCTGAGCCAAGCACCACTGAGGTCAGCACCACTGAGATCAGCACCACTGAGGTCAGCACTGCTGAGGTCAGCACCACTGAGGTCAGCACCACTGAGATCAGCACCACTGAGGTCAGCACCACTGAGGGTAGCAAGTATGAGGGTAGCACCACTAAGGTCAGCATACTTGAGGTTAGCACCCCTGAGGCTAGAATTTCTGAGGTCTGCACCACTGAGGTAAGCACCTGGTTCGATAATATATCCGTTGACGGTCATCTGTGATCTCCTACTCAACAAGCTATTCACTGAATACAGTAGCCGGGTGCGGTTTCCCGCACCCGGCTTGGTGTAGCAGGGACTGACACAACTCAGCCCCAGCAGGAGAACGATCTAACTAACGGTGTTAGACGCCACAACATACTTACCATAACTCTGGCTGAACTTGGGAAAGCTCTTGAGCTTAGTGGGTTGGAACGGCAAGTTGTAGGTCACTAGTGCCACACGAGCACCCATAACCACCAGCTCGGTCTCGAAGTTGTCCATCATGAAGCTAAGAAAATTGTCAGCCATGGCATGAAACTCTTTGTCGCTCACCTTGTTTTGAACGGCTTCCTTAAGCTCATAACACATACTAACCACCAGCGCATACTTGGCGCTGATTTCTTTGGTCTTCAGCGTGGTTACCCTGCCCTGCAGGATATCAGTGGGGTTGGGAAGATCAGCGGCCACCTTGCGGTGGGCCATGAACTTGATCGCAATGCCCTCGCCCACAGTACCAGCACTGAGATCGCTGAGCTCAGCAGGAGTGATGTCTTCGTCATCCAGCAAGTCGCTAAGGAATTTCCAGCTCCGCGGAGTAGCGAAAGCGCGGCTGCTGCTCTGAGTATTGAAGTCAAACAGGTCGCCCTTGCTGAAGTTCAGGTAGCCCACAACATCCTTGTGAATGTTATTCTGTACCGCCCAGTCAAACCATGTCGCGAAGTCCACGCGAACTTCTAAGTGAACGAAGCGGTTGGCCAGGGGCGTGGGCATACGGAAGGTCACACCCTTATCGCTTTCGCGATTACCAGCAGCCACAATCACGACGTTGTCTGGCAGGCGATACTGACCCACACGACGATCTAGTACCAACTGATAGGCCGCAGCCTGAACGGCAGGGGCCGCAGCATTAAGCTCGTCCAGGAACAACACAACCACAGGATACTGAGCAGCCATCTCGGCGCTGGGCAGATCAATGGGCGGCGCCCAGTCCATAACACCCTTGTCCTTGTTGTAGAACGGAATGCCCATGATGTCAGTGGGCTGGCGGATGGCCAAGCGGAAGTCGATCATGATGCCATCCATTTCTGCGGCAATCTGCGCAACCAGCTCGCTCTTGCCCACGCCCGGAGGGCCCCAGAGGAAAATCGGGCGCTTCTTGGCCAAGCAACGTACCACGCGGCTTTTGGCCTCTGCGATGGTCACTGTACGGGTGTCTAAAACTTTGTCATTCTTTGCCATGTTGTGTGTGTTATCTCCTGTTGTGTATTTCTGCTACTCAATTAGTATAGCAAACGGGTGTGAAGTAGTCAACCACCAAATTAGGGCAGTGTCAATTCTTCAGCATCGCTGAAGTCTTCCGGCAGGTCGTTACGCTCAGCCCACAAGTGAGGATAAGCTTCCAGCATACCCGGGGCGAAATACGACTCTTCGGATTCCAAACTACCGTCATCGTCGAGAAAAATTCGGTCCATATCGTAAGTCAACATTGATGTTCTCCTGTGTATTTCTGCTACTCATTAAGTATAGCAAACGGTCTACTCTGCGTCAACCAAATTGCTAAAATTTTTACTTCCTTTGTTTTCAACAACTTAGCTCAAGCCAAGTTCAGCTGGGGTTTACGCTCACGAATAATTTCACGCTCGCGAGCATAAGCAGGTAACCGCCCTCGCAGCACTTCCACCACAGTGTAGTCAAACGCTTCAGCACCGTGTTTTCTCATGGCAGCATACAACGGCCAAGCCTTCTCCTCATTACGGCAACGGCTCTGATGCTTCTGCCAACGGTCCCACACACTTTTCAGTGGAGTACTACGGGTTTTGGCAGTGATTCCTATGTAGGCCAACTTGCCCACTCGCAGCTCATACACCACATAACTGCGGTCGGTGCGTTTTTTGCGTCGTTTGACCTGCGTGGTTTCCGTTGTTTCCGTCACTCAATCAGTATAGCAACTGGGGTGGTCAGTGTCAACCAAATAATTAGTCAATGGAATCAACAACTTAGCAACATCAATGGAATCAACAACTTAGCGAAAACCAGCTCTGTCGCACGCTGACAGCACTGGGTTGGCATACTGATACCCCGACCCAGCAGTGAATGCGTTCCTGAGCGTTTCCTGAGCTGCTATAGGGCTGATAATATGCTGTGGATGTGGGCAAACTGCAGAAGAACATGGCCCAGCTGGCAGCAGATCAGTGTCAACCACAGATTTCAATGAAATCAGTGCTTGACTTTGCTAGGGGAACTGCTGATTGCCAAAGGTCTTCCCCAAACTTTTTTGTTTCTTGGCATTACTTGGCTGGCCAATACCAGCCTCGTCATGTGTGAAGACCCCGTAGATCTTTAAATTAGGCGGAGATCCCATGATGGTATAAAAGATGCTTAAATTATACATCAGATGGGCATGCCGCAGCTTGGGCACATATTCGGTGAAGCTCGAGGAGAACGACGTGTCAGATCCGCCATACCGGGCAGTGGGATCGTCGGATTTCACTTTGAGAAATTTTTGTAATTCTGTGTTGCAAGGATGCTTACTAAGAGTCTCGATTGCCAATTTACACAACTGAACATTTATTGCCATGGCGCAGTTCCAGCACTGATCCGGGCGATCAAATCATCACTGTCCACGGATATCCAATGATTTTCACGCCGGGACCTGGCTATCTCTACTAAGACTTCAGTGTTGATTCCAGTATCGTTAACAGAGTTGATGGCTTCAAACAACTGATCATGGGTTTTGGTAATTTCAGTCAGCTTCATATGTGTATTTAGCGTTTTCACCGTCACTTAACCATGATAGCAGCTGATGAAATCAGTGTCAACCAAAGATTTTACTGAACCCGGGCGCCGATGTCGCTAAAGTCTCTGATACACTCATTGCGGCTTTGTCCCGACAACAGTTTGAAACGGGCGGCATTGCCACCAGCGCGTGCCAGATCCGCGATGTCTTTGGCTTCTTTGAGCCCTAACCCACTGTAGGCTCTGATCAGCTTGATACAATTGATGAATGCACTGCCAGTGCTTATTATGAGGATGCTGCCACCGCCATGGCCAGTCAGCATCTGCATAAACAGGTCCAGCTTGAGATCTGGATGAATGGTGTCGGACAGCGCCTCCCACACCTGATGGGCAGTTTCCGCTGGGCTGATTTCGGCCAGCGTGGTCAAGAATTCCCTGCTGGAGTTCAGCAGATGCTGTTTTTGCTCAGGTGAGAGATTGGGGTAATCGATCATGTTATTTTATGCCTGCTTCGCGGTAACTAGCTAGACTTTCCCTGCGTACTTGGCGGAATGCGCTGGGACGCCACTTTACTGGCACTGCGGTGGCAGCGAAATCCCAGGCCGTGGCCTCAGTGTGATTCACGCCCAGGGTACGAGTGGCCACACAGTGTCCGTATTCATGCAGGATCAATGCCGAAATCACGCTGGCTTGGGCGTTACGATCCTGAGTATAGATCTGGATACGGCCACTAAGATACCATCCGTTGGCACGTTCTTTACGAGCTGGCTGTTGACGGATCCTGAGACTCAGCCCCTGATGTCGCACAAAGGCTGCAATTTCGATGAGTTTCTGCTGCTCGGTTATTTTGGGCATAGCCACCGCCATATACGCTGCATCAGTGGGAGCTTGGGCAGAGCTAGAGTATGCAGATCACAATTCCTCTTACGGTTTAGTATCAGACAATAATGGTGTTCACCATGAAGCTGATACCACTTGGCGCATTTATCAAATTCCATGGGATGGCGATTGTACCTCGACGGCACCCTATACTCACAGGTCATACAGTCCACCCGTACTGGTTGTGACGCCTGATGCTCTGATTGTTGTGGTGACATAATAGCGTTTATATATTAAGTCTAGCAAACTGACAACACACAGTCAAGAAAAATCTGGCCTAGGCATATTCAGCAGAAACCAGTGTGAAACACATGCTGATGAAAATGGGCCCGAAGGCCCATTTTCATCATTCTCGCTAATAATTTAATTTCCAGGCTAACCTTTTTTCCGGATGATCACTTGGTAGTTGATGGCCAGGATGTCGATTTTTCTAATAAACATGTTGATGAAACTATCAATGCTCATCTTGGGTCGATCCAAGTGATGCGGCGCATGATCCCACAGGTAATCGTCCATGATCATGACTCCACCACTGCGTAGTAAGCCAAATGCCATGATGACGTCTGCTAGACTTTCTTCAGCAGTGTGACTACCGTCCACGTAGATGAAATCATACTGCTGTTTCTGCACAATCAGCTCAGCCAACGCATTGAAGCTGAGATCTGGCATCAAATTGATCGTCTGTCCTGGCTTGCACACCTCGGAAGTATTGCTGAGAAACACATTCTCCAGCGTGCGATCTTCGGTGTTAATATCAAAGTTAAACGCACTCAGTGGACTGCGAACAAACGGATCAATACAGGTAATGGTGCCAGTATCAGTCAGCAGGTTGTCCAGCATCCAGCAGGTACTGCGACCTTCAAAGCTGCCAATCTCCAGTATGCTGTTGACCGGTCCTGTGAACTGCATTACTCCTTGAAAATTCGGTATGTTGTGGCTGAACCAGTCTTGGGTAAAGTTGGGCATTTTTCTCCTAGTAAGACATCAGATACTGATGTCAATTGCACAAGTGACGATGAATCACCTGTCTTAAAAATTATCGTGGTCAATGACGCCGCAACGAAACACTGGTAGTCCTAGATCGCTCCAGCATTCCCTGATCACACTGGCACGGTCATCAAACACTGCCAGCACACTGTACTGACCCAGCACATGAGCCTCGTACAATTCCCGCTTCACGATGCTGTCACGACGACGGTCATCGGCCGCTCGCATCCACAGCTCATACCCTTCCAGCTGGACTGATCCGCCACTCTGGAATCCACATTTCTCCTGCAACCAACGATGCGTTTCAACACGAGCTCGTTCGCCGCGTCCACTCATGATCAACACCTTGACACCCTGCCGTTGCATTGCTCGCACGGTTCTCAGCACATGATCACGGGGGATATCATTGTACACCAGATGCTCGTCATAGGGTCCGCGGTCAGTCATCTCAGCCAGTGTGCCATCAATATCCACGATGACGGCCGTGGGCAGCATGACATCTTTATGCCAGCGTGGCATGGGCGTGGTATCACGTAACCGACCAAACTGCTTATACATTTTCTGAATCACAGCCTCACCCACCTGATCAGTACCAGTGCGAACCGCATCACGGGCAATACATTCGGCCACGCTGACGTGACGAAAGTCCATGACTTCCACAGAGTATCCCAGCCCCTCACATAATTCTTTGGTTTTAGCAAACGTGCCAGGGTTCATGTGAGTGTTGTCCACAATCACATCCACACCTGATGCCGCGGCATTAGTGATCTGAACTGCTCGCTGGACGCGAGTCTGGTTCTCGATGGCACCACTCCAGTTACGGTGACCCAGGCCATCATAGATCTCATTGCGAATACTGTCGTTGTTGACTATCACTGTGGTGAGATTGTTCCCCTGATGCTCACGAGCCCAGGTGCTCTTGCCACTGGCAGGCAGGCCGATTGTGATATATGCCGTCATGAGTTTTCTCCGAATTCTTTATGTAGCCGCTGATAGTCAGCCAGCCGATATGCCCTTTGCTTATCCGCAACATCCTGCTCAGCAGCCAGTTCCTCGGCAGTCATTGCTGATGTGTATTCCAAATTGATTCGCAGGCTGGGCACGGGCTGGCATGGCTCAAAATGTTCGTCTATGCTGACAGAGGTTTCAGCAGTGTTCACATGCAAGCCATGTAGACTTTTTTTCACAGCCAGCAGTTCTCGTATGGCAGTGTCTAGGCTGCAATCTGTGATATCCAGTTGCAAGGTGCGATGTTTCAATCTGGGGTTGGCGTCCATAAACAAAGTATAGCAAACCATGTCACGTATGTCAATCACCGCTGTTCATTGCGGAATGTATCCTTCCCTGCGGAGCAGCAGCTTCTGAAGTCAGCAACATACGCAGTTCATGGACGTGACTCAAATCTTTCAGTGCCTCCTGTATTTCAGGGGACGACAGGTCCATCATGAAAAGCACTCGTGATGTGGCGATCATGCCGTCGATCAAAGACACTGCAATACCAATTGCAGAATTACACTGCGTCGATGTTTGTGCGGCATTGGCGCAAATTATTGATTGGAAAAGGTCAGGTGCGTCAGAAGCCAACATTTGATCTATATCAGCAACTTCGCATCTGAGCCGCTCGTTGGGAAACATGGATGTCTTATCGATCATATAATCAGTCTAACATCTGAGCCCTGAGATGTCAACCACCAGGTAATCATTGGTGATTCATAGCCATTTCAGGGCGAACACTATCGACCACTGATCAGAAATGATCCAGTGGTATCCATCATTCCAGTGTTCTTGTGGAGGAATATTATCAGCAATCCATTGCTGGATTTCCAGCAACCGGGCAATGGGTTCACCCTGGTGGGAAAACCAATGTGTGCGAGGGTTACCTATTTGGGGCAGGGTAATTTTATTCAGCGTCATAGCCATCTCAGTGAGAAAATCAATGCCCACTGGTCAGAAATGATCCAGTGAACGCCGTCATTATGGTAATCTCGCAGTGCGACCAACCTATTAGCACGGACCCAGTCCTGTACTGCTAATGTCCGTTCCAGGGAATCCTCGTCGCGATAGCGAAAACAGTGAGTCAGAGAGTTAGTAGCCGCGATATCGATTTGGACCAGTGTCATTACCCCCACCTTAGTATAAACAGTACGGCGTGATCTGGATTCACAAAGGAATACACCCACACAGATCCACGTAAGCTCAGATATCTACGCCAGATCCCAGATTCTGGCGGTTGGGAGTTTGACGTTCTGGGACCCAGTGTTTCTAAGCACCATTCCTGAGCTTTATTTTGATTGTGCTGACCATGCGGTATTTTGACGATGGTCATTTCGACCACCTCAGTATAAACATCATTGCATCATCTGATTTCTCGAAAGTGAATACTGCAAAATCCACCATACTGGTTTTGTTGCTGTGATATTGCTGCCACCGATGGTTCACGGTCAGCAGGGTCATCCAGGCGGAGACTTCTGGCCGCAATAATCTGCGCCAACTCACTGGCCCGCGTCGGGTCAGCATAAACACTGACGTGTTACTCAGTGGAACCTTTATGCGAGTGGGCATATACTATCACCAGTCAATTGGTTTAATAGTGAGTTCGCCAGTGACTGTATCCATCAGGGCAACATCCCTGAGATTAGTGTCCAGACACAGGTCAGCGCCATTCCACCGAGGTGCGTGGTCGGATGAATGACCCACAATCTGACGCACTCCGGGCAGCGAACGATACTCTGTGCGCCAGTCCTGCCAGGTGATACCACCAATACCACGGCCGCCACGAGACTGGCCAGCTTGCAGGATAGGATCATAAATTCCTGCGGCATAGTTGTCAGCAGTGCGCTGATTCAGCCGAGTAAAGTATGGTTCACTGAGGTCAGCTCCCCAGCTGACATGGCTGGGGTTGAGGCCAGCGTGGCTGATCACGGTGAGCTGATCAGCGTGCTGTATGGTATGTAACCATTTGGTGCGCTGGGTGATCCAGTTGGTGGGCATCTGCTCGGATATCATCTGATGCTTGGCATTGTTGTAGCCACTGCACATATGTTGTTCAGCACCGTGACCAAAATATTGGATGTCATGATTGCCAGCCAACAGAATATTTCTGGGGTCAGTGCTAAGGTGATTCAGCCACAGCGCCGCACGATACCAGTGATTGGGCGAGAATGCGAACTCAAAACTGTCCCAGTAATCTCCTAGCCAGATATTATGACGGGCATCGGGATACTGTTTAAGAATCTTGTCAGCGATGTCTATTTTTTCATGAATATCGGGTATTATAAGATCGTAACTCATACTAGTATTATAACACAATCACTTATCGTCTACCACCCAAGTGGTCAAGAATCTTGACATGTCGCCATCACACATGGTCATCCACATGTTCTCAGTTTCTCCATATAACCATAATGCGCCGATGTAGTTGCCACCATGGGCATTACCAAACACTTCAACAGCCCAGGGGCATCTGAGTTTTATCAATTGCAGGTAGGCGCGACTGTTTTCCACATGATGCTGTGACCATCTCCGCATCCTGGGCGAAAATCTGGGTGACGAGACGATTTGCTTACAGCCAGCAACTGTCAGTTGCAAGCTGTCATGCAAATTGGGGTTCCACCACCAGAGGTTAGTGGCCAGTTTCATGGGCAATTGACTATCTTCAGCCCACAACTGCTCAGTGAATTCTGTGCGAGTCATGGATAAATCTGGGTGCCAGTATCCATCAACACCACAGTGAAGTCTTGTGATGAGAACTGATCATTGAGTTTGCGAGCCAGGTTGCAAGCATGGCCTGGATTGCTGAAGCTGACCTTGCGGTATTTAGGGCCAGGGTAACTAATCAGAGTGTTGATACTGCGTAGGTTTATGGGCCGGTTCTGGTAGAACACAGCCCATATACCATCGCTGGCTAATACCTGATTACTCTGGTATAATCCCTCACTGTGTTCTGATAGTATTGTAGGTTTGGGACGGCTCATAATAAATACCTTTGTTTCAGTGGTATTTAGCTTGTGGTCTAAATCTGCCCGCCCTGAGCTTGAAGTTGATCCCAGGCAGCTTGCATCAGTTCGAGTGAGGTAAACGGTCCCATATACTGATTGCGCCGGATGGCCAGCAGCTTAGGACACCAAACTCGGGTCCAGCCAGAGGTAATTTGATTTACAATATAGAAACCAGCACATCGTTTGCTACGGCTGTCAGGTTCGGTGGTGTACAGAGGCAACTGAAGCTGAATATCCCATTCAGCATTATAGGCCGCAGTACGAGTTGGGTAATCCAATGCATCATTGGTGGCTGGCGACACTGCGGCGGAATACTTCACAAACTCCACTGGATATTTGCGCTGTAGATCTTCCAGCCGAGCAAATCGTTCGGTCACACTACCCTGCTTCATCACCACGCCGTCAGCATCGATCTCGATATTGCCCACTTTTTCGCCATCTGATTGCACAATCCAGAAACTATCAGTTACATTCTTGGCTATTAACTTTTTATTCATTTTCGCTCCAGGCCAGCACTGAGTATCTGACCCCATATTACTGAATTATCACTGATTTTTTTAAGATCATATTTACCACAGAACTTCAGGAAGTGGGTACCAATCTGTGTGCGGTTTGGCTCAGCCTGCGCGGTGGCAATGGTCTGAGCGATCTGCACACGAATTTCAGCTGGCTGAGCAGTGAGGTCCACCAATATTCGATTACGTTCATAATCATCCAGCACACGGTGCTCAGTGTCATTGTGATCAGTCCAGCGTTGCAACATCATGTTGTTCCATGCCCAACCACGCTCATTACGGTCAGCAAATGCGTCAGTCAATCCTACTTTGTTCTTGGTGCTTTTGGTACGCACACCAGGGTATGCGCTGAATACATTGTCGCTGACATCACCACGCATACACTTTTCAAACAACAACCAGGCTGGATCTGGCGCAGGCTTGGCTTCACCGGTTTTCTTATCCTTTACTGGCTTGCCAATGCCGTTGAACACACCCTGCATGGTGGTCAGTTCATCACTGATTCCATTGTACTGCTGCACATTCACAGCCAGCAACTGAGCATAATCGCCATCACTGCTTACAATCACATGATTGTCATCAGGATGCGTCTGAACCCAGCCAGCAATGAGGTCATCAGCTTCCAGCACTGGATTTTGCAACACAGTGCAATTGGTACGCTGTCTGAGAAATGCTGCTAATGCGTCGTTGGCATCCCAGAACATCTGACTCTCAACCTGCTCAGCCACTGTGGCCACCGCACGAGCTTCGCTGCGATTGCGCTTATATGGTGCATAATAATCTTTGCGCCAGCTGCGACCTTCCAGAGCAACCACCAAATGATTACTATTCCGCTCGCGCCAGCATTTGAATATACTGCTCAGGGTCACGTGCATTGCCATGGCTACCTTTTCCTCGGCAGATTGCGCACGATGTGTCGCATGTCTGGCTCGGTAGAACGTGTTGGCAAGATCTATGATGCAAAAGTTCATACTAGTATTATAGCAAGATTGAAATCCAATGTCAACTGGCGGCGTAACGACCGCCGCCCAGGGGAGTTTTCTTAGTGGGTTTATTGTCGGGATCCGCCATGCTCTGTTCGTAGGTTTCCATCACAACATTGCGGCATACCGTCTGGAACCACTGATCCACGATTTGCTCGTCATTGGTGCCCTGATAACCCAGCTGCATCAGCTGCTTTACAAACACATCATTCCACTCCAGTTCAAAGCTGCCCAGCGTGGGATTAGCAGTATCAATATCCAGTTGCAACACAGTGACATAAGGTTTACCGTCAGCCGTGGCCTGATCTTTGGCGCTGAGCGGCACTGGCAGCACGATCTTCTCGGATCGAGGTTTATGTGGCTTTCTGGCTGGCATTTCACTGCCACCACGTAGTTGTGCAACTCCAGCCTGTGCTGGTGGTTCTCCAGGGTGGGGTTTCAACCAATTGCGAATCTTTTCAAACATTTACCATCCTCCCACAAGCCGTGCGCCACCCAGCTGAATCAACAGCTGACCCTGGCTATCTGCTTGTATTGTTTTAACGCCTTGGTGATAGATGTCACCTTCGTCGTATCCAGTCTTAAATCTGGTTTCCACTAGGATTTCTGCGGTGTCTGGATACTGTGACAACATGGTTTGGAGATCTAACACTGTGGTGATTGTCATTATTTAGCCCAGGCATTTCCCCAGATATCAATATGAAGTCTGGGACTGTATCGATATCCCCGAGCCAGTGCGGTCTCGGCAATATTAAAACGGTTGCCTTCATACACACTGGTCACGCCGCCCACAGGCATCACATAAGCTGGGCCAATAAAGCCAGCGGCGCGATATTCAGCCACAGCTTGGTCAGCTTCGTCAAAGTGTTCAGGACGATCCACCACAAACTTCAGATAAGCCATGCCCAGCTGATCATATTCAGCCACTACTTCAGGCTTCACCGCATCGCTCCACTTTTCGCCACTGGCACTGAGTTTGGGGCTGATGCTGAATGTGAACTCAATACGATCACCACCAAACGGATCAGTGATAAACTTTTTCAGTTCATCCTGAATTGGCTGGGTACCGTTGGTCTCAAATGTGACATTTCTCAGGCCTGAGTCCATCTGTGCTGCCAGCAGTTCAGGATAAGCTCGCTGCCATCCCAGCAAAGGTTCGCCACCTGTGATCACCAGATGTACGTCATTACCAGTGCTCAGTGTCCACTGGTGTCCTGGCAGCAGAGCCCTGAACTTTTGACCCAGCTCAGCAGTGGTATAAAATGGACTGAGATGCTTAAATCTGGGGTCCCAGCTGAGATAACTGTCGCAGCCTGTGCTGACCAAAGGTAGATCGTCAATCACTCGGAACTGTGAGGGGTCAATAGCATGTCGTTCCTGACTGCGTTGACCAGCTGGCATACCAAAACCGTCACAGGTAAAGTTACACCCAAATGTTCTGAGGAAAATACTGGGCACACCTACAAAGCGAGCTTCACCCTGTGTTGAGAAAAAAATTTCCGAGACCTTAATCTTCTGCATAGTACTAGTATATAGGCTATTTTCGCTGATGTCAAATATTTTACATCATCGTAATATGATGGCAATATTTGGTTGCCTAAATATCAGTATGAAAACACGAAAACATTATCGCACCATTGTGGTCAGCGACGTACATCTGGGCACCAAGGGTTGTCAGGCTGAGGCACTGGAAGACTTTCTGGATCATCATGCATCTGACTACTTATATCTCAACGGCGACATTATTGATGCATGGGCCTTGCAGCGCAAATGGCGATGGAAACCTGAATACAATAGTTTGATTCGCCGGATCCTCAAACGCAGTGAGCGTGGTACTGAAGTAATTTATGTGCTGGGCAATCACGATGAATTCCTTAGACCCTGGCTCACACCTGATATGAACTTTGGACGCATCAGAATCTGTAACGAAGCAGTGCATGTCAGTGCTGATGGTTACAGCTATCTGGTGACCCATGGTGACCTGTTTGATGGAGTCAGTCGGTTAGCCCCCTGGCTCAGCTGGATGGGCGCACGAGGTTATGACCTGTTGCTGGTGCTGAATCGCTGGTACAATGCTGTGAGATTTCTGCTGGGGTTTGGCTACTGGAGTTTCAGTGCATGGGTCAAACACAATGTGAAACGAGCTGTGTCTCATGTGTTTAGATTTGAGCACAATCTAGCTGAATATTGTAGTAGTCGTGGATACTTTGGTGTAATCTGTGGCCATATACACACGGCTGAGATCAAGAAAATCAATGATGTTTGCTATCTCAACAGTGGTGACTGGGTGGAAAGTTTAACTGCATTGGTGGAAGACGACCAGGGAACCTGGCAAATTATCTATTGGCATAAATAAACACATGCGCTATTACGAACTAATAACTGAAGAAGTATCTGATGAAGCCCTGAAGGCCATGCGTAGAATGGGTATGCAGCAGGATCACGAAGGTCTGCTGGCCAGAGAAATGTACACCAGAATAACAAACAAACCCTGGACTGCTCCGGGCGCTAATGATAATGTTCGCACCAAACCACAATCAGCTTCACAACAAAGACCAGAGGATGATGACTCTAATCCGTTTGATTTTTCCCAGGAGGATCATGACGCATTCTGGCGTGCTGAACGAGAAAGAAATGCCTGGTGGCACCACCCCGATACACCCAACAAAATCTTACAGAGTGAAAATGCTGAACAGGCATTTGAATATGCTCGTGATGTGCTGGGAAAGCGGTGGCCAGAAGCAGAACCGTTTATCTCCAAGAATGCTGATGTCGCAAGTTGGTATGCCCACAAGATAATCAAAGGGGCCTGGCCACAGGGATCTGTAGCTGAGAAAGTGATGGCTAAGCACGCTGAGGTGGCAGTGGATTATGCCCTATATGGGCTGAAAGCACCATTCCCGGCTGGTGAACCAGCAATTGCTAAGAGCGCTGAACATGCATGTAACTATGCCCGATGGGTGCTAAAAGCACCATGGCCGGCTGGTGAACCAGCAATCGCTAAGAGAGCTGAGTGGGCATTTTTTTATGCCCGGGATGCGGTGAAAGGTCCATGGCCGGCTGGCGAGCCTGTGCTTTCCCAATCTGGTTGGTCATCTTTTTATGCCCGGGAGGTGCTGCATCATCCTGACCCAAATGCCTGGGGTCCAGACTACCGTACTAAGCATAATATTGCGTCACCCAAACCGTGGGAAAGACGCAAGAAATCAGCCAAGAAATCATCCAAGTCCGTGCCGCAGATACAATAATCCAGCTTAAATCAACGAAGCAGCCACCCCAGAATATACAGCATCATGAAACCCGCATTGAGTAAATACAATGCGGGTTCTTTCATGCGCCATCCAGCCCAGCACCAACCCACGCTGCCAATCATACCCACAACTTTGTTGGCAGGTGTGATATCAAAGGCGGTCAGTGCAACTCCCACTATTGTGGCTACACTGCCAAACCATTTGAGCCAGGTCAGCTGACGATCAGGCATGATATTCACTGCGCGATTTGGGAGTTTCCCACCAAGTGATACCAGACACCGTCACACCCAGTTCCTTCATTTTTTCATTGACAATGCCGCACAGCCAGCTGCTGAGATTTTCGCTTGTGGGCACAAAGTTCACAATAAAGAATCCCCCCAGCATTTCCTGTTCGGGCACGCTTAATTTTAGGTAACTGTCTGCCCTGACAATATATCCTGCCACCATGTCGCGACCAGGCACTGTGACCGCTTCCAGCCGCACATCGCCCAGCAAACGGGAAAATAGTGGATCGTTGCGGTCAAGGATAAACTGATGATCCACAAAGGTGTTGAGAAAATTCTTGAGCCATTCCAGGTGACGGAAGTCAGTTACCATACCGTTGGTCAGTGCTGGCGCAGAGAGACTCACGGATACCGTTGCCTCGTGGCCATGAAGATGTCGGCAGGCGCACCTGAGGTTGTCAGAATATTCTCCGTTGAGAGTTTGTGACCAAACCCTGTGTCCGTAGCAAAACTGGAAATCCTTAGAAATTATGTGTGGCATATGTTGATAGTTAGTTTGTTTTTTTGTAAGGACGAATTAATGCTTGTGGACTACATTGATAATGCTGAGCCAACACTGTGGCCATGCGCTGAGCGCCAATGGGATTTAAGCTGTGAACCACTGGTGCTACCGTGGGCCAGATGTTCTCTGCCTCCATCCAGCATACCAGATCATATCCAGTTTTTTCGGTATAGCCGCTGACATGGTCAGACTGATAATGTTCAAAGCTGAGATCATGATCCAGACTGGCCTGTTGCACAGTGTATTTGCTGAGCACAGCCACTGCCTGATCATAGTTCAGCGCCACCAACCAGTTGCCCCAATATGGGCAGGGCCTGACATCATCTAGCCATAAATTTGTTACTGGTTTAGCGGTCATGTTGTTATTATAGCAACATCGGTATCTGATAGTCAAATGCATAAATAACCACATGCGCTATTACGAACTGATAACTGAAGACTTCAAGTCAGTCACTAAGAAATTCATTGATGCTGGAGCTGACTCAGCCGAGGTCAAAAAGTATATTGACCAGTTTAAGGCATTGGGTACTAAATTAAACAATATTACAGACCCAGCTGATAAAAACATTGATGTCTGGGGTAAGCGGCCATTTGCTGATTTTC